>Ga0157363_1002006_pt1 | contig 17612 bp, 12 predicted proteins | sample AttsexASBM1_FD_111477 | JGI IMG/M metagenome (GOLD analysis project Ga0157363, IMG submission 111477) | Fungus gardens microbial communities from leaf cutter ant in Ribeirão Preto, State of São Paulo, Brazil - Atta sexdens ASBM1 | ecosystem: Host-associated > Fungi > Mycelium > Unclassified ... | reverse complement strand
GTGTAAGGCATGCCCCAGACCGACACGTGCAGGCGGGAATCACGGGCACCCCGGAAGGTCACCAGCGTGAGGATTACCCCCTCTTTCAGGGCCGTAATGACATCGCCCTGCGGCTCCAGCACCTGACCGGGCGCGAGGTGTGAGGCGTTGCTGAACAGGTGGATTCGGGCTGATTTATTGAGTTCCCGCTCGTGGTGAAGCCGGGCGTAAAACGCGCCGGATTCGGTTTCCGGCTCCGGGCTGGTATCATCGCCAGACTCACGATAAGGTGCCGCGTAGCGGTAATGCTCCCCGGTGGTGGTCGCATCACTGCGCAAGCTGACCGTCGCATCCATCGGCGTGGAGGCGGTCCGGTAGTTGTAATCACGTGTGGTGACGGTGCCGGTGGCAATCCTGCGCCACGTCCGCACATCCCAGACCGACTCTGCCGCACCGTCGAACAGGCCCGATGGCTCGCGGTACGGCAGGCGCACGTCAAACCGGTAGTTAAGCTGGCTGTCGGCAAATATGTACACATCCAGCTCACGGGTGTTATCCATCTCCGTACGCCAGTAAATCCCCACCTCAGACAGAATGCGCTGAATGAACTGCAAATCCGTTTCCCGCCACTGGGTGATAATTTCCCGCGGCGGGTAGGTGCGCTCCAGCCTGAATTCAAAATCAGGTCCCTCCAGCCCGTGCTTGCGCAGCACCTGCTCCACCACATCCGGGACGGACTGGTTCTGAAATACGGCGCACTGCCGGGTGTGTGCCAGCAGCGCCAGGCGGGAACTGAGTGTGAGCCGGTAGTGGGACTGGTCTGCGGAGGTGGACAGCCATTCCAGGCGGGTTACCATGCCGTGGACATTTTTGCCGCTACGCATCCGGAAGATGGCATATTTCATCAGCACCTGTTCCGGAAGAATGTTCGCCTGCAGCGTGGTGAACTCAATATCCCATTTAAACGGTTCGCTCAGGGCTTCCCTGCCGTAAAAGCGCAGGACATCCGGCTTCACCGTGCTGTCATTGATATCCAGAAAGTAACGGGTCTGTCCGTCAAAAAGCGCTGACCAGTTATCCATTACGTCACTCCTTTACCGGTACAAGGCTGAGCCAGCCATCGCCCAGTTCAATCGTGCGGGGTTTGTCCGGGTCGAGGTCGTCAAGGGTCAGCACCAGGCGCCAGCGGTTGTCCTGCATATCCGGGCGGTTGAACAGCCCCACCACCGCCACGAACTGCGCGTCTTCATCCATGGGCATATTGAGCGTCACGCTGCCGTTGGGCATCACCAGCAGCTCTTTTGACGCCAGCACGTCGTCCTTAAGTACCGTATCTGCCTTGCGCAGCAGCGTCTGGTAATCGGCGGCATCAACCGCTTTACGATCCCTGAGCTGATACACCCGCACCATGGTCGCCAGCGGCGTCTGTGCGCCATCGGCGTTAATGGCCGTGCGTGGGGTAAAATCCAGATGCAGCGTTTTAATTTTTTTGTAGAAGATGGATTTCGTGATGCTGACCGTACCGTCCGTGACGGTCTGCGTCAGACCGCAGCCTGCGAGCAGACCACAGGCAATAAGCGTCAGCGCCCACCAGCGGGTTACTGTTACCATTCAAAAGTTCCTTTATTGAGAATGTGAATACGTATTTAGTCGAAACGGTAATGCCCGTCTTCAGCGGGAGGGAACGCAGAATACTGGAGCCCTTCATAGCAGCCCAGACTGACGGTCAGGGTTTCCTGGTTATCGCTGAGTCTGCCGTCCTTCAGTCCGAGCAGGCCGGTGCGCCCGAGCTGAATACGCCTGCCTTTGCCAAGGCGCGGCTCAGGCAACACCCACACGGGTACAGTGAGGCGCAGTCGGGCATTGCTGCGGTAACCAAGATAGACGCGCATCAGGACCAGCAAATCGGTATGAAGGATGCCACCGGGTAACCAGCCTTCGGCTTCGCCGGGGTCTTCCGTGACCAGTGTTACCAGCACTCTGCTACAGGCTTCCCTGCCCGTTTTACCCAGCGTGGCCCGCTGTGAAAGACGGACGCGGTTGCCGGTACCCAGCCCACTGCGGTTATCGATATGGACCTTAACCGGATCGGGTTCGGTGATAAATACCCGGGTAATCGGTGCCAGCAGGCTCACCAGAGCCCGGATGCCTTCAGCATTGCGGGTGGGCAATCGCATGGTACCCAGCAGGGCCAGGAAACGGGAAACCGGCGTTGCCACCTGATCAGCCGTGCCCGGTATACCGAGTCCCACCAGACCCAGCAAACATTGCGATGTGGCATCGCGCCCCCCCGCCTCGAAGGTGGCCGGATACGCGTATTTTCGCCAGATCCGGTAATACTGCGTGGTGATGCGATGGCTGAAAATATCCAGAAACGAGGTGACCGCTTCATGGCCTTCGCGGCGCTGTGCAATGTCATCCAGGTAAGCGGTTGGCAGAGGCGAGTCCACGCCATACATCCCCAGAAAAGTCGTGCGGACCGTTGGGGGCAATGTCGGGTGGTCTTCGTCGGTCTCCACCGCTTTCAGGGTACTGACCGGGAACCCCATACCTGGCCAGGGTCTGAAACGTACCGGGTCGTTGCCCGGATGGCTGGTGGTGCCCAGTTTTGGCGCGTCCGGGTTTTCCTGCTCCAGCAACTGGCAGAAACGATAAAAATTGGCCTGCCAGATATCTTTGTTAAGGGCCAGCGTCAGCCCGGTACGTGCTGGCTGTGATTCTCGCGCCATCTCAGTCGTTTCCCTGTCGGTTGCAGTATCAGCGTGAGCTGGTTAAAGAGGTGAATATCGGTATAGAGCGCGAAGAACCTGTGCAGCATCTCGCCAAAGAGATTCACATCGCCCTCGCCTGCAAAATTGTCCATATTCAGCGTGACCTCAATGTCCACGCCCCGGAGCATAAAGCCCTTCTCAAACCGACGGATCAGGGTGTGCTTCACGGCGACTATCGCTTCAAGCCGACGGCGGTTCATTTCATCGTCGGTCCAGTCATAGAGCGCCAGCGTGCCCCGCAGCACCTCCGGATTATCCATCATGCTGAGGAAGTTTGAGCCGAGGTGACTCATCACCCGCCAGTGAAAACGGTCGTTTGCAGGGGGATACAGCGGCATTGTCGGTGCTGTGACATTCAGTACCCTGACGGGCACCTTGCCGGTTTTGACCACCCTGTCCAGCAGCGTACTTTCCAGCGCTTTGCGCGGAAGCTGGCCGTTGGTACCGGTTATTCGCATCGAGAGGGACTCTGGTTTTTCGGACAGCTGCTCCAGTTCGAACGAGCGCCCCCCGAGAATTAACCAGGTGTCATACAGGCCAGAGGGACCGCGTTTCACGCGGGTGTGGTAATAACGCTCAGGGGCATCGTGGCGCATCATACCGCCCCGGTGCCGGAAGCTGGTGAACGGCACATAAGGATGTTTGCCATTCTTCACTGCGCCGTGAATATTATCGACGCTGTAAATCTCGGTGTGACCATCCTGAAGACGCAATGGCCTGAGCAGGTATTCGTTCTCCAGCGGGTTCAGCGTCAGCGGGTCGGCTTCGAGGGTAAAGAGGTTGATCACCGGCGCACAGTGCAGCCGGAAGTTTTCCGTCTCAAAAGGCAGATCGGATGACCAGGCTTCACTGAGTACAATGTCGATTTCAAACCAGGTGCTGGCCGCGGTGAGCCCGATAGCGTCGAGGCCGCGCAGCTCCACAAACATAAACTTTGGACGGAAGCTGAAATACTCCAGCAGCAGCTGGTAACCACTGAAGGCTGTATCGGCTTTCTTCCACAGGCCATCACTGTCGTCAAAGCCCATGGGTTTGCACCAGCCGTCAAACTGATGACGTTCGGTGTGCGTTCCGGCATGACGAGCATACATGGCGTGTACACGACGGGTCATGGCCAGATGCAGCGCTGAACTCACAGGGCTCTCTGCGTTAAGGAATATGGCGACTTTATCGATCCCTGCTTTGCTCCAGTCCACTTTCTCCGGACATTCAAAACGCAGCCGGATGGTGGAGCGCCCATCCGCCTCAGTATGCAGACGTGCATCAGCAAGGTGCAGAGGTTGTAAAGGCACAACCCGCGTGGTGCGATACTGACAGGCGGTCTTATGCGGGCCAACAGGACGCGACAGAACCGAGAAACCTTCCGTCAACATTTCAGCCTGCCTGAGGCTGCGCCATTCAGGGGCAAATTCCACAATCGCCAGAGACGGGATGGTCCGCATATAATGTGGCCACAGTAAACTAACCAGCCCTTCAGTGAGTTCCGGCAGGTCGTCATCCAGCTTTTCTCGCAGACGGCCCATCAGGAAGGCAAAGCCTTCAAACAGCCTTTCAACATAAGGGTCCCGGGCTCCGGGCTTATCGAGATTGAGCATTGCCGCCCGATCCGGATGTGCCCGGGCAAATTCTTTTCCTGCCTCGCGCAGATAGCGCATTTCGGCTTCAAAATAGCGCAGGGTTAAATCATCCATGCTCGGTATTCCTGATAGTTAACAGACAAAATTCAGCCACACAGCACCATGGCACGGGCAGGGTCGATGGTAATCAGCCCCGCCAGCAGGGCATCCATCTCAGGCATCAGTCGGATTTTATCGGACTCGCTGCGACCGGCTTTCATGCGCAGGAGTTTCAAACGGCGGGCCTGAACTTCGAATAACAGGTCCGGCTCCCATTCCCTCAGCGTCAGATGCGGTGCACTGGATGTCAGCTCGGCCAACAGATGAAGCGCCATGTCGTTACGCCCGTATTGTTCCGCAACACGGGCCATCAGCAGGCGTATCAGCCAGCGATTTCGCGGTGAGTCCAGTCCAGGACGGGTCTGGAGCCAGGCCAGAGCCGCTTCGGGTCCCTCGTTGTCGCCCTTCTCCATCGCTTCGGTTTCAAGGGACAGCACCTCGTCCCCGTACCCTGTTGCCGTCGTGACCGGCTCGCTACCGAATGACAGCCCTTCCTCATTCACCTTTTCCGAAATCCATCCTGTGGTCACCTCATCGGCAAATGGGGTACCGTCATTCCAGGCGAGGCTTTCAAGCCCGGGCAGACGTTTGAGGAGGAACCGAAGATCGAGCAGGACTGACTCCGCCAGATTCTCCCAGGACTGTCCCGCATGGCTGAGTCCCTGCCAGAGGTACCACTGGAGATCAAGCCAAAAATGATTCACCCCTTCGCAGTACATCTGACTGGCCTGCTCCACCAGTTCAGCCCAATTTTTTTGCAGGTACAGGCGCTTTAGCTGCGCCCGATACTCTGGTTTAGGCGGAATCAGCCGGGTACGACCACTGCTGTCCAGCGGTGGAATTTGATCGACGGTATCCCAGCGAACGGTTTTCATCAGCCGGTGAGAAGCCAGCCACCCCTGGGGTTGTTCTCCGAGCCAGCGGGAGAGTATCTTTGCCTGATCCAGCAAATCGCGCCCCGACTTTACGTCCGTCAGCAGTGGCGACGGAGAAAAGACAGCGTCGTGCCCGGTATCCTGAGTGCTGCTGTTCTGGGGGATTAGCGCTGCCACCCCGCCAGAACGCGCCAGACGGTTTTCCAGCGCACTACAGAGGCCGGCGAATGCGGGTTTTTCATTTTCAGGCCAGTCTGAGACCGCCTTACTCAGCAGGCTGACCGCTCCGGCCGTCAGGCCAGCATCTTCCCGATCCACTTCCGGCCAGCGCGAGAGCGCATCAAGTACTTTTGTACTGTTGAGCCACTCCAGCGCGGCTTTCCGGGCATTCGGGCGCAGCGGATGGCAGTGTCTGCCGTAGCGGAACAGCATCGCGACCAGCAGCAATATCCCTTCCGCCAGACCTTTCTCACCGTCACGGCTCAGCCGGGCCTGGGTATACCAGGTGACGACACGGATATCTTTGGCGCTTTCACCCAGTATTTTTTCCGCCAGGGCGCAGAGCAGATCCGGATCGGTGCCCGAGAGTTTGTTGATTTCTTCGCGCATCAGCTGGAAATCGTCGTCACAGGCCGGATCGTCACCCGTTTCCGCCCCGGGGCGAACCGGTTTTAACCAGTTATCCCAGAGGGACAGGGTGCCGGAGGCGCTTTCAGTAAGGCGCAGCTGCGCTTCGTGGTTTGTGGTGCATGCCGATAACAGGGCTTCCGGTGAACTCATGTTTTTCCTTGTCTTATCTTTATTCGACGTCTTCAGCGCTGGCCGCAACCGTAAAGATGGTTTCAGGCAGCGTAAATCCCTGGAGCTTCAGCAGGGCAAGTGGACCGTCACCCAGCTCACTGCGCATAACAAACTTCAGCGGATTACCGTCGGGGGTGATCCAGACCAGCTGTGTGCGGCTCGCATCAAGAGGGGTAATTAATGCCTTATCAAGCAGCCGGATGAACCCCCAGTTCCCCTGGTTGCTGGTGTAGAGCTGCATCCCGCTGTTCACGCTGCGCCAGCGAAGGCTGACACCCGGGTAATACGTGTTTCCCGGCCAGGTAAAACTCTGCCAGCTTTCCATCTGGTTAAAGAAGTCCAGATTCTGTTCATCAAGCGTCAGCTGCATACGGGCCACATCACGGGAAGTACGCGCCATTAATTCAAAGTGAACGCTCGCATCGCCCTGGGCAAAAACAATGTCCGACAGTTCGGCCAGCTGGTTAATTGCCCGCAGGAAATCCGGGCTCACTTCCATTCCCTGGCTTGCAGAAGGATCCACTACCCAGCGGTTCCCCTCCTGGTGGAGAATGCCGCCAAGGCTGGTTTTCAGGAACGTGGCGATGCGACCTGAATCGCCGCGCAGGAACTGAGCCAGCAGCGGTAAGGAAGCATCACTTCCTGTGGCTTTAAACGGATAGCGGCCGGCAAAAGCTTTATTCCACTGATCGACAATGGTCGTCTGCCAGCGGGTATTGAGGCTTTCTGCTGCCGGGGTCAGCACCTGTCGCCAGGCCAGATCCAGCGGCTGAACAAACAATGACTGGCCGAACCCGCTCCACTCCTGGCCCAGGCTCGCCGCCACCAGACTGCTGTAGTCACGTGTGTCAGTCAGGTCAATAGCCTTGCCCTGGAACACGGTCTGAGCCAGCATTTGAGACATTGCCTGTGGATCCGGCGCGCTGGTGACCTGCTGAAGTTTCAGGCGTACCTGGGTGACACGGGCAAGCCAGGACTGAAAACTCAGGTTACCGTTACGTCCGGTACCCTCTTTTCCCTCCATGAATCCCGTCAGCGGACCAAACACATCGTCCAGCGGACCGCGTGGTCCCTGCGCCTGTTCGATAAACTGCTTCACATTCTTTTTCCGGCCAACCAGCTTTTTCGCCGAATCCACTATCGAATCCGCCAGCGCTTCCCCCTTCTCGCCGGTTTTTCCCTGCCATGCCAGGGTGTTCATCAGCGCCACCAGTGGCGACTGGCGCACGTCACCGATCAGATTGAGCTGGGCGATCGCGTCAGAGAGCGAGCCCGCTTCGTGCCACTGGATGCTGTTGACCATATTCAGCCAGGCATTGCCGAAATCGGTAAAGTAACGTTCGGTCAGCCTAGACTTCAGCGCTTCCGGCGAAACATCGCTTCCGGGCTGATGGGTTTTATCCGTCAGCACCCAGTCGATTTCATCGCGGCGAGTTTTAACCACCTCATCAATTGCATCCTGCACCTGTTCTTCCCAGGCCTGGCGGGTAAACATGCCCGGCACCACCTCTTCTGTGCTGAAGACGGTGGAGGCATCCGTGTCGCCTGTCATATCCGCCAGCGTGAGATCCGGCCAGTTGCTGGCAACGCGCTTCAGCATGTCCTGATACAGCCCGGATTCAGCATTACGCTGCCCAATCTGTTTAAGGAGGATCTGACGCACGGTCGTGACAAGTCCGGCATCAGGCTTAATTTTCCATTCCGGATGTGACGGCAGGTTCTGGGCGTAAAAGCCCAGCAGTTTTGGTGCCATTTCCTGCCAGGCACCATCTGATATACCCTGCCGTTTCGGCCAAGCCGTCAGCACATGTTGCGCCAGCCATCCGGCATCAGCTTTGTCCGGTCTGGCCATCATCAGGTAACTTTTCAGCACATCATAAGCCTGCTGTGTTCCCTGCAAACGGGCTTCGCTGGCTGGCGGAAGATTAACAAAAGCCTGAAGCTGCTGTTTCAGGTGGATAGCCGTGACATCTCTTATCAGCAGCGCATTATTACGGGCATACAGTGGCCACAGGGCCACCAGCGTGTCGTGGTCCTGATTGAGTCCAAAGCGGGTGTACCACGGAGCGCCTGTCGCATCACGATGTTGCAGACGGGCAATGGCCTGCTGGAGTACGAGCTGGTTGTGCAGGCGTTCAGCCAGCGGACTTTCAGTATCCGCGGCAAGACGGGCGGTACTCTGAGCCTGGTATATCTGCGCCCGGTTGACGGCAAGCGACAGCAGTGTACCGGCTCCCCAGAAGACAATCAGGGCAAACACCAGTAAACGCAGCCCTTTAAGCCAGTCGAAGGTTAATTTTCTGGCGCAGATTGTAGAGCAGTCATCAATAACAGCTTTCCAGCCGGGCGTATCAAGCCGGGTATTGGGTACTGAACCGGCAACGACCAGTTCAGGGCTGAACATCGCTCCCCGGAGCCGATAAGCAGCAGAGCCCTGTAACAGCCCGTCAAACAGGACGTGCAGGTCTGCCTTCAGCTCCCCCCGCAGACGGGACGAGAGTTGCAGCAGCCAGTTATGATGCGGGTTGTTCAGCACCTGAGACATCCCGACCTGGCGTAAATGCGGAACCAGCGTATCCAGCGTGTTGAGAGCATCCTGCGAGGTTGCGCCGGGGCCAAATAACGCGCCAGTCGCCACAGGGTCAGCCCGATCGTCGGATGTGGCTGCCTTGTCGGTCAACCATAGCCAGACCGGGGCCTGCCAGCCCAGAAGATAATCGGCTTTCTGGCGGCAACGTAAAAACGCATCGCGCTCTGTATCAGTCGGCAATGCTGCAGTATCCATTACATGGATTATGCCATCCACAGGTTTGCCGGGACGCAGGCGTTTTAACCGGGACAGGAAAAGCTCGTCGGGAAGAGATTGCGCATCGCCGCCATACACCAGAATGTAGCCATCACCTTCCTGCCAGAGCTCGTGACAAAGTCCGGGGGCTGCTTTTTCCGTCTCGTCAGCATTGCCCTGCACAAGCAGGATCCGGACCTTAGACCGCCAGCGACGGCCATATCGCATCTCCAGATGTACTGACATCTGTTCATCACTGAAAATGGCTACCTGCCCGTCATCGTCAGCAGACGGAATCTCTGCTGACGGTGACATGGCCTTCCGTTGGCTATCTCCCCAGTGAAGATAAAGACCCGCTTTCCCCGCATAGCTGAACGCTTTTTCAGTCATCCATCCCAACAGGAATATGGCTGCATTCAACAATGCGCAAAATGTCAGGATGCGCTGTCCATCATACGGTCCCAGTCCAGTGGCAGATTCCAGCCATTGCGGGAACGCATAAAACAGAAATGCGACGGTCGCTGTCAAAAAAAACAGAACTCCAGCCGTTGCGCCAATGAGCGTTTTGACTTTTACCTTAGCCATTCCCTTGATTTTCCTTACGAACGTCTTTTTTATTAACGACGGCTACCCAAACATCTTCTTCGTCTGCTGCTGATTGGGCAGCGATAACCTGTGGGCCATTATCGTGACATGCGGCAGCAGCAAGAATAATGACAAGCCAGGGAGCGGCTCGCCCGGCATATCCCATAGCGTAATCAATACTGCGATTGTCATCTGACAGGCTGAATGTCACTCCGTTATCTTCACAAGCTTTGTTCCACCCGCTCCCGCTGGCAAGGGCTGGTCCTGTATGCCAGGCAGCGTTCAGTGATTCAGGGTCTGTGTCGGCCCAAAGCAGTGCCCGGTTCAGCGTTTTTACCAGCGCGGGCTCTTTGCCTTTTTCCGGGCGGTGCAGGCACACTGCGCGAGGATAATCAGCAGCCTTTCGGTTGCAGAGCACCACCAGTGTGATGGCATCGGCGTCACCCTGACTGGGGTACGCTGGTACCGAGAATGTCACAGCTGCAAGAATGCCCGGGTTTTCCCAGCGCTGGTCCAACCAGGAATCAAACGCCGACAGGCCTTTGCCAGACAGGAGTCTGAAGCTTCTCCCTGTTTTGGCAGCGAGTTCTTTTTTGAGATGTGACTCAACGCATTGCTTGATATCGTCATCACAGTCCAGCATCAGGCTGCAGGGAATATCCGTCGGGAGTGTTGCGGTAATATCCTGCACCCGAGCGGCAAGTGTTGAGGTGGTGGCAATGATTTCTGTCTCCAGGTCGACCTGAAATCCTGTCAGGGCTGCATATCTGACGGCGACTTTACTGCCCCGCGGCGTTGAGAAATGCACTACGGGCATAGTATGGCTCGCCGTCTGCAGCAATGCTCCGGGCTTATTTCCAGCAGGGTGCTGAATGTGATAACCCAGCATCCAGCCGCAACGCTGACCACGGCGGATTTCATTCTGAATCAGCGCTTCCCGCTCAGCATTACGGGACTCAGCCCCTACCTGTTCCGCTTTGTACGCGAATCGCCGCAGGGAAAAGAGCACTCCCCATAAACAAAATGGTAGCCCCAGCGCAGTAAACCAGAAAATGAATCCGTTTCTACCTGAGGTCCATTGCCAGAGCGTTAACGTGATACCAGCCACCAGCATAAGTGCCAGAAACAGCAACCAGCGCTGGGGATTGGGGCGCATAACTTTCGGCGCTTTTTCGGGAATGGCGTCCAGCCAGACGGGCATGTTCAACCAACCTTTGCAGGAACAAAAGAACTGATCAAAGTGCAGCCGCAAGCGCACCTGTGGCCGTGAAAAGCAACAGGGATACCATTATCCAAATAGTTGGGATTACCTTCGATGATCGTTGTCGGACCATGTCCAGGTATCGGGCAGGAAACCCTGTCACCTTTACGTGCCACGCCAATTCCACCAAAAATCATGGTTTCGGAACAGGTCATTACGGAACCACCGTGGGTGGTTTTGTCGCCTTTTCGAATAATTTGCAACATCTTTGCCTCTATTAATTTGTTGGATATTATCAATATATTACGGGCTGTCTTTGCCTTCCGATTTTTAAATAAATATTTATTTAATTAGAGAATCAGCCTTGGCCCAGGCAACAATTGGAGCATTCCCCTGATTAATACAACCAATATTCACCCATAAATTATCAGAAAAATATTGTATGATTTTTACTTTATCTCCAGACACAAGATAGACTTTAGTTTGAGTATGATTACCTGGGGAAGTGAATAAATATGTATTACCGTTGATTGATGATTCATTTTCAATAGTATGCAAATAATCAGAAATGGCATTTGTTACAATGCCATTTACCTTTTTATTCTCCTTCACTAATTGTTGGTATTTGTTTGTATTTAGTTTAGAGGTCTTATCACAACGAAGCATATTACTTGCGCGTCTGATATCCATTGATGATAGCTTATTTTAATTTTATTGATTGAAGATTGCATTGAATTAAAATCAAAAACATCAGTACCGGCATTTTCAGAATTGGCCAAAACATCTTTCCCTTCCATCCAGGTATACCTGCATGCTTCTACATCCCAGTCACTAAAAATACAACCATTGCTCATGTCAACGACGCTACAATAAACTCTATCGGTATACTTTGTAGTGCCATCGTTGAACTCCACAGTTCCACCAGAAACACTATTAACAATCAGATATTGTCCAGATGGCGACACTTTTGAAGTACCATTCTCAATGTAAGTTCGATCATCCCGACTGAGATCAGCAGAGTAATCATGATTGGAAAAAATAATTCCCTTCCCTAAGTGATCATCGTAGTGCTCACTATTTTTTCTGAGAAAAGGTCAAGTGCCCTCCAACCGGAAATTGGATAGTTATATCTGCATAGCTTGCTTTAGTAAAGAAAAAAGAGAATAACACAACACCCGCATACATTCGATTAATCATAACTTAGCCTTTAATGTATTAAATGAAGAGAAGAATCAGTCATTCTCCTGGTTAATTTATACTCTTCCAGAAGTTTGCTTTCATATAACGCACTTTCACTCCCCCACTGCTGGGGATCTAAACTTACAGATGGATTATTTGCATGAAATTTTCGATAGCTTTTTTAAAATCAGTCGGCACATATGCTCGACGATTAACTGAATGATCCAGAACAACAGCTCTGCCAAAACTACTTTTTAAAAATCTTTAATTTTTTTATTACCTGTACTTAAAACCACTTTGTTTTCTGCACTGCGAAGTCTTTCTATAAAATCTAAAACTTGAATATCTAAATACTTAAGCAATGCCAGAACTTTCACGAGTGCGGCAAGAGGTTTATTATATATCTTCTGATTGCGTGTGTTTTCTGTGCCCCCCAGCCTTAATAAAGTTTTCAATTCTGTGGTGGTTATTCTTTTCCCCTGAGTTAACAAGCCATCACTATAATTAATGACGGCTGAATTCCCTATTCCTTCAACTGTCCAGTCACATGCTTTCTCGTAAATTGCGTATAAATCAGAATAAGGATCTATAAATATAGTAAATTGACTATTTTATGATATATCAGTTCATGCGTCACTAACTAAATACTTAAATATGAACATGGCATATTACTATCCTTAGATTTATTTTAATTATTAATATACTTTGCCTTACACCATTTCCCATCAGCACTGATAGATAATAAACTAACTTCATCACCTTTAATAAGATAGGATTTCTTTAGCTTATATGATGAATTATAAAAATAAGACCTCGGCGAAACAACATTTATCACCGAATATGATGAGCATTCATACCCCCTGATTCAATTGGAGTTGCTTTAATTAATTCAAGCTTTCCATTTGAATTTTTTCACTCATAATTTCAATTTTTGAAAATTCCTTGTTAAAGATGACCCAAGGACTGTTAACAAAAGTCTCACACTTATTATAATTACTTGCAACCACAATAGAGTAGTTGCCATCAAACAATGCCTTTTTATTATTATACAACTTATATATCAATTTATCCGAACTATTATAAATTACAATTGGCAGATATTTTATTTTTCCATTTAAGATTAAACTCGTGTCATAGGCATCCGTGTTATCTTCTATTTTTCCTATTTTTTCATCTATAAAGCCCATGTATTTTTCTGTTGGTGTGTTATCTAAACCACAAATACCTTCCTTAACTATAACCCCATTTTTTTTGCTTTTGATATTTGTGTACAGGCAAGTGATAAATAATTTATTGTTACTATACCTCAAAGTTGCATAGATAGTAGAATCATGCAGCGATCTACTGTCAGCAATAACTGCTGGGGAACCTGAAAAAAAATCAAACGAATAAGAAGGATTTCCTGTGTAATCTTATGTGAAATCTAACATTCCTTTTTTGCCGTTTTTTTGTGCATAAATTACATTTTTTACTTTATCGTATCAATAATTTACTGGCTCATCGGCAAAACTAAGTATGGAATGCCCACTTAAAGAGAGTAACAACAGATATATACATTTATTCTTTTTTAACCCCCCTTGGGAAGAGAAGACGTTTTTTCTAAAATGGTTTAAAACTTTATAGCATATGAAGCTATTAGAACCTTTTGATCACTTCCGTTAGTGATCTTTCCGGCATTTTCGTGATCTGCCACACTATTGTTATTTTTTGTATAAAAGGAAATTTCTCGCCTGTAAATAACTCATCTTAACACCCAAATAATAATTGGTATAGCATGTTTAAATTAACACACTAAATGTGACAATTCTTGCTATCTTATTCAGTATATATAGTATTACTCAAGGAAATCTAAAATTATTTTCTCTAACAGATGAGTCGAGTACATCCTCAATACTATCGCTTTTAATGTTTTTTTCACCAAAGGAATTTGACAAACACTCTTTAGAACTTATAGTCTTTCCATTTTTTTTTATATAAAGGAACGCAACAACCCCTGGTTTTTCTTCAGGAATACCTAGTACATAAGAATAAGAACCTTTATTGAAACCCAAATAAGTTGTATAAGTACCTAAGTCAAGCCATCTTTTCAACTTATTCTTTGCATCAAAGCTAACTTCAAGTTCAATACTATCAATTTTTTTAAAAGAATACCTAACGCTATGATTATCATTTGCACAAAACGCAGCTGTGCGATTTATTTCCCCCGGGAGATTACATGATGCCACAAGAGTTTCCCCAACGTTGCAAACATCAGCATAAGCGCGAGAAATCATAATTAACGATAATAAAAAAAATATTTTTTTCATAGAAATACCTGTTCACATAATTTATAAGCATCTTTTCGTTCAGAAAGTCCCATACTCCCTCCATTCACAATTCTTGTAATACTTTCAACATCATCATAACCTCTGTTTGAATCTGCCCTGTAAGGCTTATATTTTGTCCAAAACCACAGCGCACTACGAATAGCATAAGGCATTTCATTAATTTTTTCAGGATGATTTTCTGTGTCAGGTACAGCATCACTCCAATAATTATTATACTCCAGAGAAAATCCATGATACTTTTCGTATCCTGTAATTTGAATCAGTCCTCTTCCTCTAAAGTTATATCCATCATCGGGGTTAGTTTGCCTATTCCCATTCAATCGCAAATAATGTTTTCTTCCAATAGCCTGCTCATTAGCTCCGCGAATAATTCTCCCTGCCGTATTTTTCTCATAACCATCCTCTTCAGATTCGGTGGGATTTGCCCGATAATAAGAGCTAAACGATCTCAGCGTAGCAGGGGAAAATTGAAAACTTTCGGTTTTTCCTTTCATTTGAGCACCAACCTCACCTTTAATTTGAGAGAAAAAATGTCTCAGCCTTATTGGTGTATCCAATTTAAATGTTGTAAGTTTCCCTCTTAACTCTTCAACAACAGTGTTCAGATCTTCATCTGAAGCTTGTGGAAAAACTTTTTTCAGTTGTTCATATGTCACACCATTATCAGATGGCTTCATCGCTTCCAAAAACACCACCGGATGCATATGCCACAATTCCGGCCCCAGTGACACTCCCTTCTCAGTCACCGTTTTCATCCACGTCATCTTATCAATGAAGTTTTCCAGATACGTTTTCCAGGCTGGCGCATCCTTGGTCAGCGTATCCAGGTAGGTTTTCCACAGCGGATCATCCTTGCCGTAATACCATTCGCTCCCGTGCTTCGCAATAATACGGTACAGACGTTCCCGGTAGGACGCATTATGCACCGCCTGAAGATACTCCTGCTCTGAATAGTGCCCGTCCTGGTTACTGTCTATCTGTTTCAGCAGGCGCTCGTAATTATATTTATTCAGCGCATGGGCAGGCCGGGTTTCTTCCTGGGCCACTTTATACAATTGTTCAAGTATTCCCTTCACCACATTATTCGGCTGTTTTATGCCGTCAAGCAGGTCAAAGCTTTCCGGTGCCTTATTTAGCGTGACAAAACCCAGTTCACCTAACGCATACTGTGACAGTTTCTGCACACTACCGGCAGCCAGCCAGCCGCCTTCAGGGCGTATCTGAAACCAGGCCGCATCCTTGTTACTAGACAGAGCATTCCCGGCAGCATCAACACCAGGGACTTTTGCAAGTGACAGAATTCCCGATATCTTTGTTTTACGATTACTTGCTGTCATTCCGGTATTCCCCTTGTCAGATAAAGCTGCATCTTTCTGCCAGGCCAGGTAAACCGGTGAATCGTTCCCCACATTACCGGGATTGGTAATGAATTTATCCATATCATCCATACTCAGGCACTCAATATGTACCTGGTAACGTGAGTGCTTACCGTTTTCTTCCGGTAGCTGACAAAAGCCCATATGCCCGAGACTGTCTCCGGCACTGACAGGCACTGGCGTGGCCGGAACATGCACATCATTAAAGACAGGCGCACTGCCTGACGCTGCCGGAGCAACTGGCGCAAGGTTGTCATCGTCGGATACCACCCATACCCGATCGCCCTTTTTCATCTTACCCAGATCGCGTCCAAGAGTGACCAGACTGAATGTTCTGGATGCGTCTTCGGCGTTTTTGCCGGGGCGGGTAAGTTGTTGTGTGGTATTACCGGATTCATAAGAGAGCGGAATATCTGCCGGCAAAGTGCCTGCACTGGTGTATTGCAATACATCTTCACTACTCAGATAGTAATTCAGGACGGTACGCGAAGTGCAGTTAATCGCACCTTCCGGCTGATTAGTGTAAGGTGGCGTACATTTTGTCCACCATGACGGAACGGGGGCCGACACTGCTGCTTTCAGAGAACCCCGGTCAGAAACCGTCCAGACCTTAGTGCCCACGGTGAGCGCTTCCCCTGCTGCATTTTTCGTCTCAGTGGTAATAGTCACTTCAGTAAACTGGCGTTTGTCTTTGTTGCGGGTCATCATATTGTCACTCAGCGTGACTATTGTGCCCGCACTCAAATTACCGGATGCGCGCTCCGCCTGCAGGTCATCTTTGTTTTTATAATAGCGCTGGCGGCTCGCCACCATTCTGTCATGAAGATCATCCTGCTGTTTATATGCAGCAAAAGGGGCCAGGTTCATATATAAGGTGAAAAATGTCAGTTCGCTATCTTTTGTCTCCCCCGGCTGAATGTAATGCTTTACCAGTACAAACGAGGTTGAGTAAAACAGGTTTTCACCTCGCCACTCTATAGCGGCATTTTCATAGTCATTACACACGCGCCATGCGACTATCTCACCATCAGCCATGCAACGGATAAATTGCTCCCCTTTATAAGGCTCTCCATTACGGTAGGCTTTTTCTTCCTCACTCTCCGTCCCAAGGGCACACCAGGGGATGGTGGCATCGGTAATATGAATACCGCCATGCCACATTCCCTGGCTTCCTACCAGGTACAGCCCTGAACTTTCCCGTTCAAGCTTCGATAACAGTTCTTCTGCAGAAGTGAACGGCTGGCCTTTAGCATCTGAAGGGACGGGAAAATTCTGTTTAGGTATAACTGCTGCCATAAAAAACCTCCGTGTTAATCACATGCCCGTTTTGCAGAACCTTTGACAAAATCCTTTTCAGGTTGTTTCTGTCGATTTTGATCACCATTTTTTGATGAATCCGAATTATCCGTTCCTGGCTCGTTATTAGCGCCCAGATTTAAACAGGTTAACGGGAAATCGGGAGTGTCGTAGGGAAGACTCGCAGGAGTACCGGGAACCAGATACATTGCCACTTTCATTATCATCATCCCTTCTGAGCCATGCTCTATCCCGTTCTGGTTCAGCTTCAGGTACGACCCGCCACCGTTCAGCGTCAGGGTTTCCGGGGTGCTGATAATAATTTCATCTTCACTACTAGCCACCGTCAGCTGCTTTTCAGAAAACAGGGCCATCGTGTTGTGCTGAGCCTGAATCTCGATGTCCCCCTGGTTGGCAACCAGCTTCGCCCCGTCTTTATGCACAAACAGACCCAGGGCTTTTTCCACCGTTACGGACAGATTTTTCATCGCACCGATATCAAGGTGCTGGCCTGCATTGATCATGGTGTTGCGGGTACTGCTGAGCTGAAGGTGTTCACCTGAGGTCAGTGCCACCCCCTGCGGCGCGCTACCCAGCAGGACCGCAGACTGGAGGTCTTTGATTTTGTCGGTCACAAAACTAATCTGGGTGTTGATATCAGAGACCAGGGCTCCGGCAGCTTCGGCGGCGCTGTTCAGCGCCTGCATCTGGCTGTTGGCCTGGTTAATCTGGTTGATGGCAGGGGCCATTTCCAGCACCGG
>Ga0157363_1002005_pt1 | contig 17614 bp, 12 predicted proteins | sample AttsexASBM1_FD_111477 | JGI IMG/M metagenome (GOLD analysis project Ga0157363, IMG submission 111477) | Fungus gardens microbial communities from leaf cutter ant in Ribeirão Preto, State of São Paulo, Brazil - Atta sexdens ASBM1 | ecosystem: Host-associated > Fungi > Mycelium > Unclassified ... | reverse complement strand
GGACAGGTCTCAAGGTGTGTATCTCTGGTGGATTTAAAGAACCCTCACGGCGGAGCATACCTTTCAAACAGTAGTATAGGCCGCAGCCTGAAACCAGATGGCTTGATTCCCCACTTATGTGCTTTACCCGCCTTCTTCCACCCACGTGTCTTATAAACCGATGGCGGTCTAAAACGTGAAAATGGATTTTCTCACCCCTCCGACGTTTTTCCCTCTTTCTTTAGAAGCGGTCGCTCGACCGACAAAACTCTCTCGCTCCTGCGTTCTCGCCACCCCCTCACGCACGTTAATAACGCATCTCGATGCGGGTCGGCGTCGAGAGAATGAAGGAAGAACGTCGTTCGACATATGTTTCGGAAGTCATTGTGCGTCATGCGGCAAAAGACGATGTGTAGCGGTAGATCGCAGCCCATGAACGGTTCTCCTGCTCGCGTACGTTATTAGTACTTTTAATCTTCCGTTATAGATGAGAGCCTCGAAATTGGTGCCGGATACCGTTGAGAGGATCGACCAATCTGCCGCGAACAGAATTCCGCACTTAACGACGACCAGGGGAAGCGCAGGTATCGACAACAGTTACGTTTTTTTTCCCTCTGATCGCTCCCTAATACTTTATTCGTTCGTCTAGTTTTTTTTACTCTTTCATTGTGCCTCGTGCCGAGAGATCGTACGATTTAAGCGCGCACGAGCGGCGACTCGAGTGGGTGGATAGCGATACGCCAAGGGATAATGCTGTGCATTGGTGTGCTCTGAGAAAACGCATAAATTCTACTTTTACCGATACGTTTGCCATAAAGTATTTTTATGTTGCCGCGGAAGCTGAAATTTTTAACACATAAACGAGGAAACTACTTTGATCATTTTTATTCTTATTTATTTAGTATTTTCTTTTGATCAAAATTATTTTTATCGTAAGTGCACTTTAATTGATAATTTAATAACATGAATCGTGACAAAAAAAGAAAATATGTTTTTTATAAATTATTATTTTATTAATTAATTTACTTTACCTATAAATGCACACAATGGTGAGGAATTATTTTTTAAAATTAATATTAATCAATTTAAATGTTAAATAATCGTAAAGATTCTTATGTGCGTAAGAATTTATTTTGATGACTGATGTAACGGGGGTGACACAACAAACGTCACGAAAAACATAATGAAAGTAGAACGCGTAACTCTAGAAGAGGAAGAGACTGCGAAGAGGGAAAGATATTCCCAGGTGTTGTCGGTGGAAAAGCTGCGATTCGCCGAACCACAGTCTGGCACGCGCTGCGAAGAAACGAAAAGAAGGGATGCTAACGTGTAAAGGGGACGGGGACAGGTTTTACAGGCTCGACATTATGTTTACTACACGAAACGCCCCCGCGACGCCTTCTCGGCAGGCCGGACCGGATATCTCGTGCTGAGAATTAGTCGGATTTACGAGCGGCGACAAAAATCGCCTGCCCGATCTTGCCTTCTCTTTTAACCGAGGCGTGAAAAGGCCCGCCCGATTGAGACCTCGTTATTGAATGTTTAGAGATCGTTTGAGAGATCACTTCTCGCGCAGAAATACATACGCATACAAAGCATAATGACCACGCTCGTTTGCTACCTTGTAAATCTTTTCTATTGCGTGCTCGTGATAATTAGGCTGTTGGCTCTTCATAGTTCGTAAAGATGATCGGTTGGGGGGCATCGGGAAAGGAAAATTTCTTTAGCTATTTCTTTTTGTCACGCTAACAGCTCGGTAGCTTTAGGTCAAATCAGAGTACACAATGATGTCCACCTATGATTGTCCTGTATGAAAGAAATCTTTGTCGACACATCGACACGGTCCCATTGATCATTCCGCTTGCGCCAATTACTCGTCCATGGATATATTGTGCAGGAAATCAGAGTTCATACAAAAATCTATAAAGATTAAATTATATGTATGTCAATAGCTTAATATATTTTACATGTAAAGTGTCTAAAATCGTTATTTTCTGTGAAAAGATTTTTGACGAACTTGAGTGATAGGAAAAAATTTAGAAGCATTTTTTAGAAGCATATTTGAGAAAAATTTGGCAATTAAATAATGTAAAAAAAAAGGATTTTACTTTTCATTTAATCATTGGAAAAATGATGTAATTAAGAAGCTTGTAATTAAGAAGCAACGGTAAACTTGTTTTAGTAGTGACAGAGTTTATCCATCAAAATTATGTTAAGAAATAAAATAATTTAGAGAATACAAAATATATTTACATTGACATTTCATGTATATTTATAAATATTTTCTAAATATAATGGAAATACTCTCTTTTCACTTCGGAAATAATTGCGCGCGTGTATGCCTTCCGATGCGTGACAAATGTGGATACATAGTGGCATTCGGAAGTACATTCCCCTCTGTGCGGGGATCGCGTTGCCTGTATATACACGCGCGAATCATTTCCGTATACTAATACCTCTACAAATCGATCGTAGCTCCGTCACCTTGATAACCTCTTTCTTTTTTCTTGCTTGCTCCCCCTCGAGCGTATACGCGCCGAGGGAGCGTCTGGCCAGACGGAATTTCTATGGGGTACCAATGGGACACCCCATGGCAGTTCCGTCCTCTAATGTGGAAGTAGCTCGTGCTACCTGAGCAGCTGCGCGTGTGTGCGCGAAGGGAACTCCCTTCGGGAGTTTTATTTTATTTTGCCTCACCTTATGGGATGTCGAAAAGAGCGAGAGAGAAAGAAAGAAGCAAAGAGTAAGGGGAAGGCCCTATAGATAAACGCTGCCAGGTACCCCGTGAACCAACGTCACGCTTGAGAGGGGGGCCATCTGCCCCCTAACGAGTATGTGACGTCAGGTGTGACGACGTATGTTGAGCCAAGGAGTCCGTCTCTTATGCATCATGCCTCCTTTTCTCTTTACGCATCAAAATGTCCTAATTGTAAACGAAAATAATTTCTTTACAACGTACGATTCTACATCTGTAATATCCCCCAGATAATAAACTAAACTGACATTATTTTGACGAAAAATGACACAATGAGGACAAATGACGTTAACTTATTACACGAAAAACCATTTTGTATTTGTGTTGAAAAATGATCCACTAAAATCCTTGTTAAAATTTTGTGTTAAATTTTTAACGTGTTTGAATCTTGATTTAACATAATGTTTATGTTAATTAAAATTATGTTAATATTTAAATAACATAAAGTTTAAATATTTTGTGTTAAATTGATATTTAATATATTTCTTAGTCAAAGTAACACAATTTATGAATAAGTGAATAAATAACATAAAAATAATAATGCTTTAAAACGTAAATTCTAAGATAAATGAATAAGACTCTTGAAAAATATATCATAAATATTAATTTTTACTGAAAAAATATGTTTCCACAGTTTGCTTATAAATTATTTCAGTATTATACTTTTTGTAGTATTACAGTATTATAACTTTTTTACATAATATTTGTGTTATTTTCTAACATATTCATTTTGTGTTAAATTAATATAAAAATTTGAGTAGATTATTTATGAAAATTTTTATTAAATTAAACATATGAAATATATTAAATTTAATACAAATTTTCCAACTGTGTATTTAGAAATTGGGATGAATATAAAATACTTATAAAAACTACGGAGTTTTCTATCAGGAATATTTAGAAAAAAATTCAGCTGTTATAAACACGAGAGAATATAATTTATGTCTTTTATAATTACATCTTAACTTTTAATGATGCATTAATGGGAGTTAGACATATACAATTTTTCAGAATACGTAAAATTAAAGTGTTAAAATTATTCATGTTCGTTAAAATAATTGGATATTTGATTGAAACGTACAATTCTTTCACCACTGCTTCGCTCGATCATTGCGCTGCGACTCACTTTTATCATAGTAGGCGTATCTTTAACAAGACCGTTATATTGTTCTTTATCAGACGAGGCTCTTATCGCGCGGGGCGGCTTCTAAACATATGTACGTATGGCGTTGTATATATGTAGATATACGGATGTCTCTTTTATCACTATCAAGAATATTTAATTTGAAGAAGTGGAATTCAAATTAGCTCATCTTGAAATTGATCACGTACCGAAAATTTAGATGTCTTTTTTTATATTTATCTCGTATTAAAACTTCGGTAACTAAATTATATTTTATTAAATTTTAGTAAATTATTTAAATTACAGAAAAACATGAAAATCAATAATCACATTACTTCATTACTTTTCAGAATTAATTTTTGATAAATTCTAGTTTCTTCTTTATATTATTATACAAATATTCTCTTGAAACATAGCTCTCTCACATCATTTAAAGATTTTATTTTACTTCGCCTGAAATTACATACTTTGATTCAAGAACTCGAAAAATTGTAGAGGGTGTTATTATGAAATTTAGATGCAACCCCTCCGCCGCGTCGTATTGTCCGTCGGTCATTCCATAGAACATTTGTCGCCCCACGTTTTCGATTCGTCGTTGAGGATTACGCGCGTGCACATTAGGAATCGGTCGCGTGTTATGCGCCTTGTACGTGCGAATTCCAAGTATAAGTACGTAATATGCAGAAGCAAAGGGGCATGCGTCACGGAACATCTGCCATGGGCGCGTGGCCCCCGTTCGTACCCCAAAGAGCACCGACTGAAGAGGAGGGTTCTTTGAGACAAAGAAAAAGTATGACGTACCGGCAGCTGCCGTGTGTGGTGACGTAGGGTCTTCCTCGTCCCTCTTGTGTTTCGCGGGACTTACGATCACCCAAGGTGAGAGACCCCGCGTCGAACATCGAAGATTTATCGCTCGTGATCGCGTGCGCGTCCGTCTATGTGGCCGCAACTGCGGTGCAAATTACAGGGGCCACTCTTGTGTTTCGTATTCAACGAATTTTCCTTCCGTACAAATGCAGAATTTTCTTCCAAATTTAAAGAATAATGTGAAAATGTTACATATTTTATCACTGATTTAGTTGGATGACTCGCATGAGCAACGGGAAAGTATTATTTATTTTGATATAATTATTTGAAAATAATTGGATGGAAATTAAATATAAAGGGTACATAAAAAATGAATGTGACAATAACAGCAACGTAAAATCTTGCAACGTAACTTGCACAAAAATGTCTTACAATCTCATTGGAGGTTCTTTTCCGGTTCTTCTTTTCGAGAAAGTTCTTTACTTCCGATATATTTCTTCTGTCCTTGCTCTTTCGTTCAAGAGGAGATGTAAAATGTGCGAATGTCCATCCTCAAAGCAACTCATCGACCACCATACGTTTCTCTTCTCAAGAGAAAAGTAGAAAAGAAAAAAAGAGAAAAAAAAGTACCGCGCAGTAAAGCGCACTAATCTCCCAAGTACACGCTCCGTTGAAAGCCTGGCCGCCACTGTCTTTTCCCGGACTTTTTCTTTTTTGTTTTTTTTTTTTTATATTTTACATGCCCAATAGCGAACGTTTTATTTACTCTTTAAGCACGGACTTCTTTGTTTCTTATGCGTCAACGAACTTACTAGACGAGATTGCAAACTCTCTCCGGGATCGTAAAAGGTAATTAATGGAGATGTCAAATGTGTTGTTGAAAATAATGATTTTTTTTAACACATTGAGTGCCAACCAATTTTTTTAGATGTACGGCAAGAATCGAAGCTTGAAATCATGTAAAAAAATTGTCACAAAAAAACAGCCATTGCACGCTGTACATTGTATAAGGTACATTGTATATTGCACATTGTATATTGTAAGACGTATCTGAGCGGTTGGCGAGAACACAAAACTCTGTCCAGACGGCCGAGAGAACAATGTCAGAAATCATGTAAACATGTGGTACACAGTATGTGTCGTCGATGAGAGTAACTAATGTCACACACGGTGTGTCATTGACACTCAACGTGTTAATGTAATGTTTAATTTATGTTGAGCAATTTTTAAATAATTTTGAGGACAAAACTAGAACTAGAACGTGCGTATTAAAAGATATTAAGACATTAATTATTATTTTGATGATTCTTTGCGATCCTTAGCCAGATAAGTAAACATTTTAATCACGTTGCTACTAATTTTCTCTCATTTGTCTCGATTCGTAATTTTTTCTTGCAGTTTCTCTCTCCGAACGATTAGTTCTTATGGTTTGATATCAGCTAAATTTTACTTGTCAATATTCTTGATATATAGGATGACCTTCGCGTGACATCCGAGCAAATTCCAGAGATTATTTCAAAATAAAAATTCTAATATTAAAATGTAGAAGTTACAATAGTTTTTAAATGCAAAGGATATTTAGAAAATTATTTAGAAGAATAGAAGAGAATAGAATTGATGTTTGAAAATATTTTCACTATTCTGCAATATCTAAACGTGCAAATAGTTCAATTGGCTAATTTTAAGCTCTCGTTGTTTAAAAACTATTGCAATCTCGACATTACGATATAGGATTTCCATCTTGAAATGATCAGGAATCTGCTTAATGGGCTACGTGAAGTCTGAGACATCCTGTAGTTGTTTTTTAAATGACAATTTCGATGTTAATTATATTCTCTCAAGTAAATTTCTGCAATAGATCAGATTTCTAGAAATTAATATGAGATAATAAAGAATCTAGCATAAAATTAAGAATATAATTATTATAAAGAGAAATAATTTTGCTAATAAGATTACTTCTTTGTTTTATTCATACCGAAATAGTGAAATAAAAATGCATAATTATGTAAATACGGTTTAGAAACCATTGTGAAAGTAAGTATATTAAGAAAAAAAAAATGTACTTTAGCAGTCTAAATCTACTCGACTTTGCAAGCTAAGAATAGAGAAAGGAAACAATTAATTGTAATAAAAGGAAACAGGAGCTTGTTTAAAAACCACTTAACGGCCTGTCGGACTTTCCATCACTTATCTCATATTAATTTCTAGTACATCTCAAACTAAGTATTATATCATCACTGAGAAAAATGATTTTGTTATAGAAACAAGTCAAGGGAAAGCAAATGTGATATTTGTTAAAAAACCGATCGATTACGATTGCAAATTAATTCGTCAATATAACAAATAATCAATAGTATCGCTAGCAAATAAAAAACTCACACACACACATATATATATATATATATAAACGTAGATTGCAGGATTCCAAATCGTAAGAAATTGACCAATTCTAATCAAATATTCTCCCTACATTTGAGTTGGTCGGTTTCCTATGACTTAAGACTCCACGATCATTTACGAATTCTATGTAAACGAGCCTAAAATCTATCCAAAAGATAGGTTAAATTCTATAGTTTCTATTACTAATAATTGGTATAGCAGATTAGCAGCAAACATAACAATAAAATTTGTTGTCACATAATTACCGGTTAAAGGTATTGATGGCTTGTTAAATTAACAAAATCCTTTCTCTCAGCGATAGTAAGAAATAGGCGGAAAAATAAGGAGAAGGAAAAAAATATTCGCCGCGCAAATAATATACGTATACTGCGAGTTTCGTGCATGTATTTTCATCTTGCAACATCCAACGTTCTTTTTAAGCCCTCGCAAATGTTCTTTTACGTTTGATCCCACAAGATGCATTTTTGACAAATGCAAAAGCACAATGATCGTATCGAATCACGGGCTAAATTGGGAAGCAAAATCGTCGAGATATTGTGGGTGAGACAGATGCAGCGTACATAGGAGAACCATAGAATGAAAAGAATTCGGGAAAGGGTGCGGTCACGCAAAGAGACGCGACTCCTTCCGCTCTCTCGCATTAATGCATCCAGGAGAAAACCCTTCCGATTTGCATCTGTCTCCGAAATGCAAAAGGGGGTTTCCCGGAATACAGATGTTTCTAGAAAGCGCAAGGAACGGCTGCTCGAGTGGAAGAAAAATAGAATATCGCGAGCTATTCCAAGACATTATTTTCGATTGTAGAGAGGGTTCCTTCAATTCGATGTCTTGCCAGGTGCATCTCGAAATCATCTGCTTTCCCCTCGATCAAGATTCTTCGATGGAAACAGGATTATGTACCTATATCAGAGCTCTTGAGAAATTATCCAATATCCGTCCGAAGAGTTGCACGGTTGCTCAAATTTGCTGTACACGTAGCATCAAAAGCGAATATTGACGCGAGCGAATAGGAAGCGCGTATATACATTAATTCGGTATAGCATGAAGAATTGTCATGCGAAAATTTAAGCACGATAAAAACGTAATTTTTAACCGTCAGTTACTTCAACGCGCGTATCCCGGGTTCTCTCTCAATCACGCGTAAGCCATATTTATGTCTATTTGCACAGTTCGTACGAGGGCGTGCGACGTGGCGTAAAATATTGCCAATATCCTGAAAAATGTACACGTCGTCTCTTCAACCCCGAGGAGATACGCTCGGAGGCGCGAACTCGCTCGGCTCCCGAACTCGTTGCTGCACTCCCGACGTCGCATGAAATTCTTGCGTCGCACGCTCGCGTGCTACGTCGCTGATGAGAGAAAAAAAAAGTGATAGACACCTATAGCCCGACGGTCTTAAAAAAAAAAAAAAAGAAAAAAAGAAAAAAGGAGAACCGGTTGGGTCGTCTCCGTTCGTAAATTCCTCGCCACCCCCGAACCCGGCCGGCCCTCTCCTCGCTGTTTCGCTTCATCTCGTGCGCACTTTTTGCGCGGAGATTTTTCGCAACGCCCCCTGCCCCCGTTCACCACCTCCGACGACCCGATGGCCGCCCCTCCTTCCCCGTCGTACCCGGCGCTTTTTTTTTTATTTTACCCCGCGCGTCGCCGCTCGGACCGCTGGGCGATCAATGAATTGAAGCGGCCGTCCTTTTTTTTGGTCAGCCTCTGGCTCTCTTCGTCCGACGCACTGCCGCCTGCTTCGCCGTCACCTTTGCACCATCCCTCGCACCCCTCGCACCCCTCGCACAATCCCCCACTCCAGGGACGAGAGTATTCTCTCTCCCGTTCTCTTTTCCTCTCCCTCTAATTTTTCCTCGCTCTTTTTCTCTTCCACACACGTGCACTTTTTCTCCCTTCTCCCCGTCTCTCCCATTTTTCGCGTCCGTTCCACTCTTTCCGCCGTTCTCCGCTGTGCCTCTCTATCAGCATATCTCATTCTCTTCCCTTTCCCTCTCTGCCTTCTCCTCTCCGTTATCATCCTCCTCCACCTACCTCCTCCACCTCTTGCGACTCTCTCGTCCTTTTCGTTCCTCGTCTAACTCGCCATTCCATGGTCGAGAGAAACAGACTGGGAAGCTGTCCTTCTCGCACGCTTTTCCATCCTGCGTTCCTCCGTCTCCTTCCTTCGGCCTATCTGACCCTGCCGTTTCCCTTCTCCTTCTCTTCCTCCCTTTCTCTCTCTTTCTCTCCAATACAGACTGGACATTCGAGCCTCTCCGGTTTCCCGTGGGGTTCTCATACACGCAACGCACACGCGGCCGCGTACGTGCATCTCACATGCACCTGCACGCATGCAGATCCCGCGTTTCGCGTTCTCGCATCGCCAGATAAATCTCGCCGGCGCTTACATGTGGGAGATACAGAGGGATGGCGAAAGAGGGAAAAAGGGAGAGAGAGTGAGAGAGAGAGAGAGAGAAAGAGAGGATGCGAGAGGGGGTGTTGAAGCGAGGGAGTTGGGTGCATAGTGGAGGCGCATGCGCTCGAGTTAGACGAGCACCTTTCGTTGCACATACGCGCGTTTCTATCTTCTTTCCGCTCGCATCCGGCACTCTCGTTTCATTTTTCTGTCTTCCTCTTCCCTCGCTGCTATATCCCTACCACTCTATTTCACCCTTTCCACCTTTTTCGTTGGCCTTTTATTTCAAAAGGGTCCTGGGCTAATGCAAATTTCCTCGTAAAGTGACGGCCGAGCCGCCGAATTACGTCGCGAGTCGGTGCAGCGGCGTCGCCAGCTCGCAACGGCGGAAGACGCGTGATCACCGGGGATGTATCGCCCGGAAATGGACACGGCTCGGCTGCCGGTTGCATTTTTAATGTCGTTGTTTCATCGAAAAGTACATCAGAGATACAGGAACGCACAAACCAATTTCAATATTTTTATTACCCTTTTATGTAACGTTAGTTGTGAAAGTTTTTAGATATTAAATTTAGACGAGTCATACAAAACTAAATATATTGCAATGACTGTCTAAAATTATCTATATATATAACGACTTAATGACAGTATATACAGTATTATATAGATTTTACAATATTAAAATATAGATACTTTTAAAAACATAAGACAAAGAAAATATATATTTTATTTAAAGATTAACGACGCGATGAAGGACGATGTTATATATTTACATGTTGCTGTATCAAGAGAGAAATGTTTTGTTGTGAATTATGTAAAAAAAATTGTTCTATTTGTGTCCTCGACTATGTATCGTGGAATCGTCGGTGACTGACCGGAACAGACGTGCATACAGAAATAATTACAGATTTCTTTTAAAAGGTGTACGGTCGATCTTTCTCTCGATGGCAAGTCGCAAGTTTATTCATTATACCGGACCAGCGATGCTGGACGATACCGGATCGGACAGTTGGACTGCCAACCCCATCGAGGTTGGCTGTTCGCCCCAGCAGCAAATAAAATCGTATTTCATCCTTTTGCCGGCGAAAATTTTGTCCTCTCTCGCACTCGCCCTCTTTTTCTCGCCCTCTTTTTCTCTTTCCGCGGCGTATAAGCTCGTACATCAAAGCTCGCTCGCGCCTATCTTCCTCTTCGAATGCTGCTGCTGCTGCCCTACCCTCCTCACTCCTCCTGTCTCACTCTCCTGAGTCCACCATTTCAATCCCCCCACTGCTCACCGTGAACCACCACATTGCCCAACTACCCCCTTTTACCGCCCTTCCAACCACCACCCACTCAACCCCATCCTGTATACAACTCATAAACTTTTGTACGAAGCTTTAGTAGCTGCAAGCTAACTTCCGGCCGTGCGACATGCGTTTGTTTTCGTACCGAGTACAATCGATATCGATCGAGTAGTCGGCGTGAATTCATCGAACGAGAAGGCAACGTTAACTATGTATCGTTATCGTAAATCCGTCTCTCTAATAATCACTCACCATGTCAGTGAAAAAGTGTCCTTCTATCATAATCGTTTGGAACGGAAGTTTGTTCGGCGGAAAAATTGAGTACAGCTACGGTGAGAGATATAGATATAGTCATAGAATTAAAATGAATTCTACAAAGAGATGTATGTATGATATACTTTGAAGAAGTTAAATTGTAAATAATGAAAGAGTAAAGTTTTCTAATTTATTACGGTTCACATCGTGAGACTATATTACACGACGTATTTACTGCGACGATAAAGTATCGTTTTATATATATTCCATTGATGCCAAAAAATACTTACGGTAATTCAATTAATGCGCAACACGTTGCAACCACGGATCGAAGAGCGAAATATATTGGTTGAGTACGGCTGTATTTTTATTTAGTCGAATTTTCGAACGCCGCGACGCAACACGAGGATATAAAATACGGAACAGTCGCGAAGTTAGTGCGAATGTACCATCGCGATTTATTTCAGCCCTTCCGCGGGCTACCCTGGCTTCGCGGATGCAGAATGCAAACCCCGACGATAAGCTAGCTGACCGCCAGTGGTTTTCATCATATAACTCGATTAGCCCTGAATTCTCTCTCTTTTTCGATATAATTCAACGCGAATGCAATTTTCAGTAATTGCAGCGGCGGTAGAAAGCAACAACCGAACGGAAGAGCGAACGGGAAATACGCGAAATCCTATTAAATTGTTCTCTCACAAAATGATCCTTAAGAGTGTTCGGAATACGTGGGTCCATGAGAAAAGAAATCTTCAGTAATGCGCGCAGTAATGTAATACAATTACGAAAAGAAGAATACGTAATTTCAATTAACAAATTCAATTTGCAGAATTACTTCGTAAAAGCAAAACGTATAAGAAACAGTTTGTAATATCGATTATGTTTATTATACGCTCAGGCAGACCGTTACCAATTAACGTTCGATCATTGTTAATGTGGAACTCAGAATAATTAGTGTACTCTCAGCTGACAGCTCCCACTAAGGCGTCCACCATCTGTTGTGTACAAAAAAGAACGGACGCCTGAAAACCTCGATTTCTCGACTGTCAAAATTAAATGCGCAAACGAAACTGGTCCGCCTTTCTAGATCCGAAAACTGCAGTCCTAATTGTAGCGAGGAGAAGAAGAAATGAAAACAGTTACCTTTTTAATTGGAGAACATAACTGCCGCTTGGTAAATTGGACCGTTTGACACGTGACTGCCACACGAGGCTCCCGTTGAACACCCTGAAACGCCCTACAGCGAAGTACCGTTAGGGTCTAATCATGCTTTCCTCTTGGAACGCTTTTCATAATGACAGGTAGTGTGTTAAATAATTATAGTTTTTGTTTAAGTATCATCTTTACGAGATTATCCACACAGCTGCGACTTATCTATGTGAAGTTATAATTTTGTCATTATATTTTTTTAACCTTCTAGAGATGAGTTTAAAGAATATTTGCAACGTTCAGTTTAAAATTAAATTTCAGATAAATTAGAAGTCTGTATAAATTAGTTAAAAACTAAATATATTTAATTATTGAAGATAGAAATGTATGTAGCATTGAATAATGAAGTATAGTATTTTATAATCGACAGAAAGACTATATCGATATATATCGATACATATTAAAATAAAATGTACGATACATATTAAGATAAAATGTATATATATATATATATATAAATCTTCATTTACAGTTTTTAGCAAAATCAATTAAAAAAAATTTTTTTTTTAGTAACAAGGGATGCCATCTCTAGAAGGTTAATATGTAAATAAGAATACAATTTAATATATCAATTTAATATATCAAACAAACATTTCAAGTGTATCTTTATTCTGGTCAGTCTCATTGATATAATTAATAATATTTTAAATATATAATCACGATGTCGATATTTTGTTTACAAGTACATTATTCTCGCAGAAGAATTCATTTTACGATGATATAATGTTACTATAATAAAAGAGATGTATTTCGATTTAAGAATTATCTGAAAACTTCTGTCGGTATTCATATGATATCCATATCACGGAAGATTCACGTTACTTAATACGTTCGCATTCCACGTGAGCTCTGGCGCGATCCTAAATGATTCAAAACGCTGGTAATGCATTTCCCCTCTCAGTTACACAGCCTAATTTTTACCGGATTTGTTCGAACATCCGCCGTTACGCTGCAGACTAACCGACCAAATTCTTTCCATTCGTTTCGATCGAACGTCGATTACTCACACCGGTTTGCGTTCTCGCAGACAAATCCGGAATCTCGTCGTGAATTTTACATGCCAAGGGACGCCCACGAGAAATTGGTCTCTTCACAAGCGCAATGAGTTTTCGTCACGTCCACAAATCCAATTTATTTCTACCCAACCGTTTAATTAATCTTTATCGCTTTGTATAATGATGGACATATTTTTAAAAGATAATACCATAGCCATATACATACATACGTAAAGAGAAAGCACCACTTCATTTATTTTATAAATTTATCTCTCATTCGACATTTATATTGGGCATAAACGATCGATTTGTTGTTATTTTAAAAGTTGTATAATCAAAAAAAATACACAAGATAGCTTATCTCTGCCATAAATCATCACGAAGACGTTTACTTTCATGTGAAATTATTATGACTTACCATTACGTAACTTTCTATATCCGAGACTAGTTGAATCGCACACCTCTCTCTGAGAAGTTATAATACCTACTAGAGCCGATAGCTACGCCATATACATCACGCACTTTTCTGCACGAGAATACCCGGACGGTTCGACGCACGAGGCGCAGTGCTGGCAGTGCATTTTTCAAGCGAGACATTCCCGTGCTTTCCATCGTTTCGCATGCGACGATGCGTGTCCAGCAGTTTCGCGCGCGCGAACAACGCGTACAGTGTACACGCTGGTCACGGAATTTCTCCTCGCATCCTCCCACCCTTTCTCTCTTTTTCTCTGGATGAATCTAGCGCGTCGTTTCGCATTTCTGCATAATGTACAATCCGTCTGGCTAACTGTATGAAATAATCGCTTTTCGCGATCGCGACTCGCGGCGCAAGCCAGCCGAACGAACGAGCGAAAGAACAGATGTCATGTTACCGCTTATTTTTTTTTTTCCTCCTCTTCCTCATCCACCATCCCCTGGCCTCCATCCGTCCGCTTCTATCCGCCGTTTCTCTTTTCTCGTAGAAAAAAAGGGGAAAAAGGGGAAGCAGGGAAGATAGTAGATAGGGGGAGATGGAGAGAGAGAGAGAGAGAGAGAGAGAGAGAGAGAGAGAGAGAGAGAAGGAGAGGGATGTGAAACGAAGAGAGCGGCGAAGCCCGTCACGACGTAGACGTGTGTGTGACGTACGCGAGACTCGGATTACGAGGGAATAAAGAGAGAATTCGAGAGTAGCGATGAAAAATCATTTCCAGCACAGAGCGGAACTCTGTCGGACGGCACTTATTATTATTATCCGCGTATCGCCGGGAGAAGCAACTTCCCGCCGCGTAAGCCTCGTCAGCTTGTGTAACAGCATCGGCGCAGGATAGCTATATTAAAGGATTCAAGGAGGATTTAACGTATCGCCGTCCTTTATAGCGGCTGACTAATGCGCGTAATTAGCCGAATGTGTGCGATACCCAATGACGATTCAAAAAGAGATAATAGATTCTGATGTATTTAATACCGCTCGTGTTTAATACTCTTTCTCCCAAAGTGTTACCGTGGTGTTATCATTTTTTGATACACCTGTGTATACGTCGATATAGCGTACGCGACTTGTTAATAAATCACGTATCGTTATATGATATGCAGAATATTATATTATCGCAAATGTTATGTCCGAATATAATATTTTCGACGCCTGCGGGTCTAAAGCCTTCCGAGTTTTCCTGTTATTTAAAAAGTCGAATCGAAAGCGGAATTAATTTACTGTCATTTTAAAGTTATGAATAAAGTTATGAAGATGTAATGCGTCGAACGATTGATTTTCCTTCTTGTAATCTGAAAATACGACGCGTCTTGCTTCATCTGATTTATGATTGTGAGCGACGACGTTCCAAAAATTCGAGGGAAAACCGTGGAAGCTGGAAAATTGAAAATGACGAGAAACATCCGCGACTCTGCGCCGAATCGTGCTCAGAGCTCCATAATTCGCCATGAATTATCCTCAGCAGACATCCTAACGAGAGTCGCAACGCGTCTAGCGAGTGGCGGACAAGCAACGCTACTGCTAGAAAGGGTAGGAAGGGTAGGCTGTGCACTGGTCGACGCCGGAGAACGAATTAGCCCTGCGGATTAGCGTCCGCATATTTTTGCAAAAACGAGATAATGCAAAAAAGCGCGCTGGCCGGTCCAGGCTCGTACGGATGTTGCGTGGCAGAAGGCGGGAGATGAAAAGGGGTGGCTGGGCGAGGATGGTTCGTGACGGACGAGGGCAGCAGGAGGAGGCTGGGGTGGAGGGCGTGGCCAGGCGGCCTCTGGCAGGTTTCGAACGAGAAAGAGAAAGAGGAACCGTGTTTCCGTGATACCAGAATCAGCGAGAGCGAGCAGGCGCGAAGCAAAAAAGAGCGAAAAAGAGAGAGAATGAGAAAAAGTAGAGAGGAAGAGAGAGAGAGAGAGAGAGAGAGAGAGAAAGAGAGAGAGAAAGAGAAAGAGTGAGAATGAGAGAATATGAGGGAGAATGAGGAAAGAAAGAGAGAGGGACGACAGAAAAAGTTATAGATGCACTGCGTTCGTGTGATGCGCGTGTGTGTGTCGCTTAGCTGACCGTGTGGTCGTGCGTTGCATACGCGACGCGTACCTGCATCGCGTGTGTGCACGCAGACACGCTGGTCCTTCTATGTGAGCTCAACTATAGTGAACATGGCCCGTGGGGCAACTGGGAGAGGAGAAGGGAACGGTGGGACAAAGGGGTAAAAATCATTGCGCGGTCCAGCCTCGAGGCTGATCGATGGTTGCTGCACTCACCCCTGCATCTACTGCCCTCGCCCCCTTGCCCGCGCCCGACAACTGCCCCCGCGCGCATTCACTGATCCCTGGGACTCACTGACTGGCCAGACAAAAAATGGCCGGTTCCAAGCCCATCCACCTCCGGCCAGGCTGACGTCGGGTGTTTGATGACCTCGGGGCGGCTAGAGAGGCCCGGGAGGTGAAGGGTACAAACTATGAAGCAGGGCGCGTCGAGGGACGGCCGGTGTACCGAGGGCCGACGGCCGGAAAACCAGCAACCCACCCCCTCTTCGTCCACCACCCCCTTTACGACCTATACCCTCCCCCTGGCCACCCTCCGCCCGCCGCCCCTCGTGGTCCACCCACAAAAGGGTGGACGACGGGAGGGAATCGATGACGGTGGATGATTTTACGTACACTCGCTCAACGGTCAGCTCTGCCCTCTTTTCGCGGATTCGGCAGCCTCGCGATTGGTAGACGCCAACGTACGCGGCATTGCCGACACTACCGCCCGGTTTTCCTCCTTTTCCTTTTTTTTCTACATTTTTTTCTCCGACTTTACGCCACGTGCCTTGGGAAGAGTCGTGTCGACGTGAGCGATAGTTTCCAAATCGACGTTGGAAAGCAGAACCAATGCTGTAGGTAAAAATTTCAATTTTCGTCATTTGTATTTTTTTAATTATGTATATATTTGTATTACATATTTTTTAAGGAGGAAATGTCGTTTAGTGTGAATCTCTGACTTTTGGAACGTCCGTGATTCAGGGGCAATTAAAATAACGCGGCGATAACGTGTAAACATCGGGTAATGTGGTATCGCGTATAGACAAAACGTTTATAATGTCACGTGCGTTAAACCCGAAATAAATACAAATAATTGGTCAGTTTTAATACGCTACGAGAAGCGTGCGAAATAATTTTATTTAACAAAGCGCGTAATGTAGATTATGTAAATAATTTTGTTGACCAGTCATGTTTTGTTTCGTTTCGTATAAAACGTGTGCATGTAAATTGTTTATCGCGCGGAAATTCCGCTTTTATCTGTAATAAAACGCAATATGCACCGATGATGCATTACCATTAAATCCGCGATAATATCGCAACTCTTTAACTCTCAACTACTTTCATATCTCATACTTACTACTTTAATCAGTTGCCTAGATTATTATATAATTACAATTACAGACAGTTTTATAATTAATATCTTTATAAAATACAGACAGTTTTATAATTAATATCTTTATAAAATTTTTATATTTTATATATTTATCTATTATTATTACCATCATCGCTTTTAAAGCATTCAGTAATGTTAACTCTTAGCTCATCAATACGACACACAAAGTAAAGATATTAAATCCTTCTGTCAACAATTATACATATGTGTATTTGTATATTGATACATTTAAGTTTATTATTATTACATATTTTATTAACAATATGATTTTTTTCTAATATAATCCAGTTGATCATTTTAGTCACTTTCAATCTATTTTACGTGTCTTGCTTTATGAGATACTTGATTAATTCCATTTATTTCGTAACCTTTTTTTATTAAAAAGAATATAATATTCGATATCTTTTTTATGTACTTGGCGTATATTTTTTCTTTTTTTAAAGTAATTTTTCTAGGTGTGTGTGTGTGTGTGTGTGTGTGTGTGTGTGTGTGTGTGTGTGTGTGTGTGTGTGTGTGTGTGTGTG
>Ga0157363_1002004_pt1 | contig 17617 bp, 15 predicted proteins | sample AttsexASBM1_FD_111477 | JGI IMG/M metagenome (GOLD analysis project Ga0157363, IMG submission 111477) | Fungus gardens microbial communities from leaf cutter ant in Ribeirão Preto, State of São Paulo, Brazil - Atta sexdens ASBM1 | ecosystem: Host-associated > Fungi > Mycelium > Unclassified ... | reverse complement strand
TTTTTTTTTTCTTTTCCCTTCAAGCGTTAATTAATTTTGCTTTTATATAGTAATTGTCCTCAAGTGTCATGCCACATATAGTATACTTACCTTTATTTATGGATTTTTCAACTAAACTTAAAAACTTAATCTTTCTTCTAAGAAAAATATAAATTGAGATATTTTAATTGTTTTTCATAATTTTAAAATACCTAACTTTTTATCATGCATTCTTTTACAATTTTATTCGCTAAAAATATTTAATTTTAAGTATATTATGTATATAAAGAACATTACTATTTTTTAATTTGCACTAATGCACTAATTTGCACTAAAACTAATAAAAATTTGCAGAATTTGGATAACAAGTATATATTTAGAGTACGGAAAATAATTAAAAAAAGAAAAGAAATGTGTAATAGGAACGTGTAAAGACCATCAGAATTAACAAGCGCAATAAAAATTGATCTACAAGCCTTTTCATATGAAATATAAGCTATTTAAAGTTATTTTAAAATCAGGACTTCAATACTTTACCTTTCATGCCAATAGCGAGGTCTTCAGCCTCCGTAACTACTAACATCAGCCTACCTTGTGGAAGTCTTCTGCGAACTACAACCATGCAGATTTCTATTAGTAGTAAAGCGTTACATGCAATGGTAACCTTAGCATTGATACACAAAATATTAGGTATGGGAAAAAGTTCGTGGCGTTTTTCCCATTAGAGTGGCATTAAAAAAACGCCACTTTTTTCCCACACTAATATGTTCTGATTTGATCTTTCACTAATGTTTTCTTCTTCGAATAAACATATGCATATACATTTTTTATCACAGCCATTAAAATTGCAAAAGCATTAAGCACAGAAAAGCATTAAAAAACACATTAAGCTTTGTTCAGAAACACAAGAAGCAATAACAAGCAACCTACAACATTCTCAGATTCTTACCGGACGGAGCTTTCAAATTGAAACCTTCGAGTACAGTGACAAGAATTCTGCCGCACGCTCCAAATTGTGCTTGTTCTGCTCCCACATAAATCATGAGTTATTACTGAATATAGAATTTTTTAAATGGCACAATTATCTATGTAAACGACCAACGCAACATGGTGTTTACTAACATATAAATATATGCTTTCAAATCACGAAAAGCAATTTCCAGAAATATGAATAGTTCAACACAATGTTCAACAAAATTCAGTGCATCACAATTATTGCAATATATATAATAGATTTGCAATAATTGTGATAGTTAATTATAGGTAACACTCACTTGATCGTTGTCTTTGCAGGCAATTCTTCTCATTCTCCAGAAACCTTCTACGTGCTTCTACAATTCGTTTCAACCACAGTGAACATTCATTGGCAGACGGTGCTAATAATATTATCGACTTTTTTTGATCTTTCAGTCTTAGAGTTTTCGATGAATTGTCCGCTACGTCACTTCCGTTCAGACTATTGTTTCCATCACTTTCTCCGAACAAAGACAATTCATTGAGAAATATCGGCTACAAAAGAAAAATCAACTCGATAACGACATTGTAATTACGCGAAAAACTTAGACTTAAATTATTCTTTTACATGATTAAATATTTACCTTTCTGTACATCTTAAATTTCTGATGTTCATTACGTTCGAATGAAAATTGCTGGCAGTTCAAGGAGAATTTTATTGATTGGACGAATAGTAGGAAGTCATTCGTAAGAAAACCGACGAGTTCTTTACCACTTTTTGACTGTAATAAAATTGCAACAATAAAATCATGCGATACAAAGATTTTTAACATTCCTAAAGTGGTATTTGTTACCTTATGAAGTATACCGAAATGTAATAGTTTTCGTGGTCCTAAGGAATTCGTCAACGAGTTAAAAATAAGCTGTTCTTCAAGTCCGTCACATATAATGTGTGATTGTAGCCATTCCAGTCTGTCACTATTTTCTTTTTCCCTAACGCCTTCGTTTACCTACGTGACGTATAATATTAGATAACATAAGTCTGTCAATTTTCTTTTCTCCTGTGTGTGTTGAGATATATATTACAATATATGTTAATTACTTTATACTGTTATTTTTACCTGAGTACAAAACTCCTCAGATTTGGCTAATGCTTCCTGCAGATATTGCCTATCAGGATGATCTATCGGCGTATAGTCTAAAATCTACAATTACCGTGTTACATACATTACGGTATATGACGTGAACGACAATTATTTACAGATAGAAGTGGATACTTTGTTAATGATGAGCGGATACTTTGTTATCCTTTGCATCGGTTTAATTAAAAATGAGCTTAGCGGCATCCCCTTCGTTCGCGGGTCTTGTTGACATGCCTGTGCGACTCGAACGAATTCTGGCGAAGTCTCCGTTAAACGCTGTAAATACGTCGCAGCAGATATTTGGCAGCTGCAAAATCTTATGTAAGCTGACATCCTAGGTATCTGTGCGAAATACATTGTAAACAGATTTCAATAACAAAGACTGCTTCTACACTGCGTATTTAAGATTACACTTACATTTTCACACAATATATCGCCAATCATTCGAACTATTCCGTTATAGCTGTTATCTCTTCGTATCCTTAGAGTCCTACAAAAAATTCATTCATGTTTCCTTTAATAATTTTAGCATCAACAGAAGGTATACTCTATCATAATACATCAATGAGTTCTGAAACTCTTTACCTCAAGAAATTATCATTACATGCAATAATATCTCTCCAATTGATAAATATCCTCTCTATCTCGTCAACACTTAGGACTAAACTTTCAATTAACGGTTTTTCAAATACCTAAAAAATGTACAATGTGCATATATAAATATGTATGCCATAGCGTTCTGAGATTTCTTAAATTTCCCTTCATCTTCATCTTTCGATCAATTTGAAGTCTACATGTTTTCTTTAATCATCTTTTATTTCTTGAATAAAGAAATAACTTTTCAACAATCACAATACTTCTTAGAGATAAAATTTACTTCAAATCAATGCGTAAAGAATCTGTAGATGAAAGGAAAGAGAATCATAAGTCTTAATATCCTAATACACGAATAATAAGGAATTTAAAAAAGAAAATGGAGAAGACTACCTCATGTACTAATCTCATATCTTCTATGTAAGCTTGTTCAGTCACGATTAGCTCTTTGATATGTTCCTGGCGTTTTCTCTCCATAGGATTGTGATACATCACTATATCGACCATCAATTCATTTGCTACGCATAAAATATATACACAAAATGTTTCTTCTACGTAAAATCATGAAATATTTTTTTTAACTTGTATTGTTCTGTGGATTAAATTTTTGCTCTAAAACGGTAAATAGCGGTTATTTTTAAATAACGAAAGTATTGGGTTCAGAATGATAATCGCTCACTGAGCACTCAGTAAGCTCTTTCATCTGCTTGGTCTATATTTTAGAATCTAACGGAATATGCTAATCAGATGAAAGACAATGTCTTGATTGAAATATTTCCTTATCATATTGGTTGTACATTGCGAGAGAAAATGTATGTTGAAATAATATTTCGATAAGCCGAGAATGATAATTTTAATAATAATTTTACAACAGACAGATATTTTATTTCGATCAGCGGTGAGATGCGTATCCGTTTATGCACATATGGATATGTTTACATATGTATAAGAACATCGGCGTACATATGTATGTGGAAACACAACATAATATTTCTATATATATATATTGTGTATATATATGTATATATATATATATATATATATATATATATATGTGTGTGTGTGTATAAAGTGTGAACAAGATTCGTAGTCACACAAAATTCATACTCTCTTATAACATTCTCCACTACATTTCAGATTACACCGTACCCTATTGTGAGACTTCTGATGAGATTCGATATTAGAATAAACAAACAACTTGCAAATAGTAACAATCTTAAGAGTATAACGCGCTACACGGCTACATCGACTAAGGATAACCAGTTGCATAACTTGCTTTAGACATCCCGCCATTTCACTATCTGTATAACGTTATGCTGGACTGGTTGTCTGGAATTATTATTAAGCACACAATTATTGCCACTGTGACATAACGTATTTACTCGCTTCTGTCGTGGAGGGTTACATAGAACGCGTAAAAGTTCTCGCAATAGCAATGAATAAATACGTTGTGCGCTTGATTTCTCGTCGAATCAGCTGTCTCGAATTGTTTCTCTAAATGATTTCATAGTTGGAGCTTCAAGAAGTCTCTAGGGAAGCCAGACCGACCACATTGCTTTACATTCGTAAAAACATTCATCGAGCGTTAAATTGTCATTGTTGTATCAAAGCTTCGTAATTGTGTGTACGCCGAACTCGGTGCAAAATGTAGGCTCTAATGCGGGTCTCAAGGATCTTTTTCTTGGAAACAATAAACATTTGAATATATCTTTTAATATAATAAATTCTTTGTAACGGAGCACTGTATATATTAACGGGCTAATAGTAATACATTACACGAATAAGACGCCGACTGTCGATTACAATCCAGAAAATGAACAGTCAATCGATTAATACACATATAGGAATGCGATTCGATGGAAAAACTGATTTACAATAATGTTATTCATTGAATCACGTGGTCAACACTATCATTTACTTATAGCTCATTATTAGTGATCCTCGGCAATTATTGTTCACGTAGTGCTTATTTATTTAGGCTCTATCGTAAAAGGCTGTGAAGAAGGAGCACACATTATCCTTAATCTTCTTTGTTATTTACAGCAATACAACTAAAAATCGAACAATAAAATTAATAAATTATGCCGAATCTATAGCGAGTAATCAAGTCGTATATCGCTTGGCTTCTCTTCTCATAAAATTTCTACGCAAATGAACAGAATACTTTTGCGTAGTTCGCTAATTTCTTTTATTAGACGTAACAAGCCGCGTATGATGTCAGGCATCATATGAAATTGTACAAGACATTCAGGGCTCCTTCTTCTCTTGTATCGCTTCTGATCGTGGCAGCTAATCACCGGAATATTTGATCATGAGATCGTCACACATCCTTTACATATCCTCTAGGCCTCAGCGTGAGACAACCGTGATTTTTAATGGCGATGCACATTATAATAATATTGATAAAAGACAAAATTTAATAATACAATCATTTACTTTTCTAACAACCATTCCTATCTCACGCAACTGTTATTAACGCAGACATTACACTAAAGACGGAGGAAATAACAGAAACACATAGTGATGAATCTTAAATCCTAAGGGACGATCGAATTAAATCTTTTAAATTTTGATCGACCACCAAATATTTCGAAGTAAGAAGAAACAAGAAAATGATAAAACACTTGCTTCTTCCTTTTTCGAAGTGTTTTTAATTATAATTTGATATATTTTATAGATTGAATTTCTTAAAATAAAATTCTTTTCTTAAATAAAACTCTTTTCTTAAAATAAAACGTAAAATCGACCTGAATATATTAACGTGGAGCCGCACGTGGACATCATGGGATGCAATATGCATCCAACATGAACTTAACAAATCACTTAAACATTTAAGTAACAATAGTATTCGTACATGACGTAATGTTAAATATTTCTAACATGAATAAGCTAATAATTTAATATTATTTCTTAATTATACGTCAGCATAGATAGAGAACTGAGGTAGACCTTTGGTGTTGGTGCAGATATATCAGGTGGTCATAACACTAATGAAACGATTTAACGATTGGATTTGGTACATGCGCGCATTGATTTTAACGAACATAGTATACGGATGGAAATTCGTTTGAAGATGTAAAACGGTAAAGGCTATATGACTCATGTTAACAATCCGAATGATAACATTAATGAAGGAATGAGTGCAACCCCGCACCAGAGGGAAAGGCTTGTATAATATGTATAAGTAGAGGCTATATTTATAGAGACGAAGAGCCAACCCTGAGTCTTTTTCGTTTTTCCTTTCTTTCTCTCTCTCTCTCTCTCTCTCTCTCTCTCTCTCTCTCTCTCTCTCATACACGCGCGCGCGCGCGCGTGCACTCCTTTCCCTCCCCATCCTATTTCTCTGTCTTTCTTTGCCCTGACACCTCTCACTTTTTCACTTTTTTTTCTTTTTTTCATGCACAATGTCTCCAACGATGAGACTTCTGTTGTCGTAGCACGCCGTGCCGAATGTAGGAGCTGCTCTATTGTTCTTATTACACTTCAGGTGCTTTAATTTTAACCAGCAATGCTGTTCTGCTGCTCGGCTACCCTTTATGCTGCGTGTTAAGCAAAAGCGAAAGATAATAATTAATAAAAAGATTACAAAATGCACATATTATAAGACTAATAATAGAAAAAAATTGAGGCAGCTATTCTTTTCAAAGCATCTCTTCTTATTAAAATTGTCATTCAAAAGACATAAAAACGGAGTTATATAAAGTATTTGACTAAATAAGATTTTTTTTTCTTATAAGATATTTTTGCAATTAAATGCATATAAAACAATAAACTTGAAATCTATAGATCAAATAAGAATTCTGTTCAGAAAATGTTCTTATTAATTTTATTTCAATTGGGAAAACATAACTGTCACTGTAGAATATTTAAAGAATGTATACAAAAATTAATTATAAAATATAATCTGCAATAATTTACGTATTGTTATATATAAATAATGAAATCACAAGCTATATCGATCACGATGTTAGTTGTTAATTGTTATTATTGTTAATCGTGATCAAGGAAACGGCTACCTCTGACGGAGAGACGGACGGACGAACGAATGGGTAGACATGCAAGGCAGATAAGCAGGCTGTTTCATAAACTGAGAATGTCTGATCTGTCGCTATCCGTTTCTATTGTATCCATTTCTAATGTAAACCATAAAGCGATAAGTGTGTGAGCGATCTCTTTGTGCTTATAAATTGTAATATACCAGTAACCAGTGCCATACACAACGCATATGTATTAGAATGAGAAAAATGGCAGTTATCACAAAGTACAAGCGGGGACAATCAAATGCATCATTTTTACACAATACTTACATTTAAAAAAAAAGTTTTCTAATGATATCATTAACTCAGACAAGGTTTATAACTGATAGAGAAAATATATTCTTCGATATCTTTGTAATCTACATTGAGCTTATAAAAAAATGTATTATTCATTCTTTTTCTCTATTAACACTCTATCGATAATAATATATAAATATATAAATATAAATATGTATATATATATATATATATATATGGATATATCTGGAAAAAATATGTATATATATATATATATCCAGAAGAAAATATAGGGAATACGCTACATACTTTCAGTTTTAGTATCTTACAAACTATTAACTTATGATATAAATTAAGTATCTATTAATAGTTTATTAATAATTGCAATAATGCACTCCATCTTTACTTATTTTGCAAGTTATTAAACAATCAAGTATAAAATAATTGAAGATGGAGCCTAATATAAAATAATTTAATGATAACAATGATAATAATAGCCATAATGATAATGACAATGATGATAATAGTGATAATGTTGATAATGAGATAATAATAGCGATAATATATGGTAATGATAATGAAAATAATAACAACAAGATAAAAGATACAATAAATAATAATTTTAATTGGAACTTGTTATACTTGATGATCGTCCGCCTATCCGTAGTCAGAAGTTATATATATATTTCGCATTTTTTATATTTTTATTCCCTATTTTTAATTGATTTAATCATTCTCTCTCTCTCTCTCTCTCACATGTTTATACGCGTGCAGTCAGTACGTGTAGAAATTTAATATGTTACCGCTACAGTACATAATTTTCTTCTATGTTCACACTGCACGATTTATGACATTAAAAGGCATAAGATGATTCTGAGATTCAATTTCGGCAATCACGTACGAAAGGAATACTTACACATAGGTGATACGTAGTTGCTCGGAAAGACGCCGGATACACCATTCAATTCGCCCCTCCACCATGACGCCTCTTCCTTAGCAAGTACCGATATAACATCACCTTTTTCAAAACTTAATTCATCTTCATTTTGTGCTTGATAAGGATACAGAGCCATAACGCGTTCTATAAATAAAACGAAACATTTATGCTATAGATTTATTATGTCTGAGATTTATTAGGCTTCTTTAAATTTAATTCTTTATAGTTTCCAAACACGTACAAGGACAATTTTGAATTGTAAAATATTGCAAAATTTATTTACCAATATTCGGATCCGTTGGAGAATCTTGATATCCATGTGAAACAGGTGTACTTCTATTACTGCTACTAGTTAAGGGTTTAACATAAGTTGCTGGGAACCAACCAACCTGCCTCTTTTTACCGCGTGCCTGAATAAATGCGCAAATTATAAATTTAATAGTACGACATTGTGTAATAAAGAAAAAAATTCTATTCTTATTACCTGAAGCTCTCCTTCCCACCAACCGCTGTCAGTCTTTTTACGAATCATTATTAATTGTCCTCTTTGCAAGTCTAATTGTTCTGAACTTGTTGCTTGATAAGGTGCAATAACTTGAACAATTTCTGGTTTTCTTCCTCTCTATGAAGAAAGATTTTTCTCATGAATAAAATTAACTTCTCGATATATTAAAAGTTTTACTATTTTACTGTTTGAAGAATAAAAAAAAGGGTTTATGTAAACTATAACAATGATAAAAATTTATAATATGATAAATTAAATATACCTTGTAATACTGCATTATCAGGATGTCAGTAGCATAAAAGAAGTAGTAAACACTCTTATAAAAGGCACTTTTAGAAAAGTGTTCAAACTGTATATTAGAAGCTTTTTTTTACCTGCTGAGCGGCCATAGCAGTAAAGTCTGGTAATTCCGCTCTATCTTCAGCAGCTGCTCTCTCATCTTCTAGCTGCTCTGCCGTTTTCTCTGCCTGCTGTATACACGCACATTCTATGTCATTTAAGCTTTATCACTGCAGCATCATTTTGTTCAATATAATACAGTAATAGTAGATTAATAACATTAGCATTTCAACACGTGTACGTTAAACGCAGGATGTAATTGTAAATATAATTTGAAATGAATGATTACGATTACGCACTTGAGCTGTTACAGTCGCCATAGTATCAATTTCGTTCTTTGTTTCTTCAGTTGCAACAACAGTAGACTGAACGTTAGATAAAGACGCATCCTAATTAATGTCACACATATTTATATTAGAAACTTTCAAACATAGAGAACAAAAACAAATGGATTAATAGAAAAAAAATTGCTCGCTTTTGAATCAAGCAATTAATTTCCACTTACAAATGAGTGAATGATTAGAAACTGGCAAAAACAAAATATGCAAGAGATATTAATTATAACATACCTGATTGGGAACGTTGTATTTTTCTACGTAATTAGACGGAAAGATCCCACTTTTGTTTCCTATACAACCGGTCCACCATTCACCTTCTTTTTTCGTAACTAATATAACTTCACCTTGATTGAAACTGAGATCGCCGGTCTCAGTTGAGTCATATCGATAAAGAGCAACATAATATTCGTTAAGACCATCAGCAGCAGTGTCTTTGGTGCTTGTGATTATTTCTTTTACATACGACTTAGGGAACCAACCATTATTTCCAGTGTTGGCTGAACCGTACCACCAGTCGTCCTGAATAAAACAAATGCTTTATAAAACGTATATCTTTTTTTTATAATTAACATAATAATAACCTGTTGCTCAGAAACATTGATAGTTTCTCCTTTTTCAAAGGAAAGATGTTGCTCCATAGTAGGTCGATAAGGAAACAAAGTTGTGACTTGTATAGAGCAAAATGTACCTAATCCTAAAGTAGGTATAATAGCTTCCACTACTGGGGCTTCTCCCCCTAATGATCCCGCATCAGATACGTTCTCGGGAACTTCCGCTATTCCTCTGCATAATCACAATAAAAAAGTTGACATTAGGTGACATGAAATTCTACATATTAACAATAGATAAAAATAACTAACTCTAATGTTCTCTTCTCTACACTGTCTTGTTGTATAAAAGTACGTTCGTTGTCCAAATCAACTGCACCAGAATCAATCGGCTCTACGTAAGATTCGGGAAACCAGCCAGTGTGACCACGAATTTCTCCCGCCATCCATCCCGGTTCAGCGTTTTGTACAGGTGGTACCTATAGTATAGATATTTACATTAACTTATTGGATTAATTTTCTCTTTAATAATAGCAATTTTATTGCATATTGTTTACTTACTAATATAATATCACCAGGTTGAAATGATATTTCGTCTTGATTTCGCGCCACAAATTCATAAAGAGCTCTGTATTTGCGGACACCTACAACTGCAGCTTCATTTTCTGAGCTGACAGTAGTGTCGTTCACAGGCCAAGCTGTGTCGCTGGCAGGTGCATCTCCCCAACCACTATCGCCCCATGCGGATGTGGCAAAGTCAGCAGCTGAGACATTACTGTCTGACCGAAGTTCGATTACCTTTTGCTTCTTTTCATCAAAAGTAACATAAAGCTGTTTACAATCTACTACTAGATTTTTCATTTGTGTTTTAATATCCTCAAGCTGAGTATTGTTATTTTCAATATCGGACATTTTGGAATCAATCTGTTGAAAAATACATATATATGAAGATAAAATATTAATATTTTTCAGTATATAAAACTTTCTAGCTTGAGACTAAGCGAGAATTAGTAAATAGAAAGGTAAAAAAAAAAATGTTTATTGGATCTTTAAATATAACTAGTTTAAAACATACATTAAAACATACATTAAAACATACATTAAAACATACATTAAGATATTCAACTAGTTTTTCATCAATAAATCTACAAGAAATTTCCTGCTTTAATGAATAAATGCGTTATTCGACCTTTTTATTTACTAATATTATTAATTACTAATATTTTTCACGGATGTTTTTTTCAAAGAAGTTACGTGATTTATAGGTGACTTTTCTGTGTTTTGATATCAGTTGCCACAGAAAATAAATTTTAAAATTTTTTCTGACTTTTTTAGGTTTTCCAGGGTTGCGTTTCAAAATTCAACTCTGTCAATTCCGAGTATCTTTTATCTTTATTCAACATTCGGTGACCAACAAGGATAAAATGATATTCGCGTTTTGGAACGCACCCCAGAAGAAGGAAAATTTTCCAATGCAAATTTTAATTTAATTTGTAGAAAATCTAGCCTATATTATTAAAAACAACGCAAAAAAGATTTAGTAGCATGCTAAAATTTTGGATGCAAATTTGAGCCAATAAAAAATAAATTAGTATTGGAAAAAAAATGCAGCTACGAAAAAGAGCAATCAAATAAAAATACTGAAAATTTTAATTATTTTATTAAAATCATTAAATCATTAAAAGTATGTAAGTTTTGAACGTATTTAAGTTTTGACGTTTATCACTATAAACGTCAGATAAAATATTAAACAATTTTAATAATTGAAAGTCTGAAATAGGAATAGTTTAAGGAAATTGTGAACAAATTTCAAAATTCCAGACTTTTTTACATTTTCCCCTGACTTTTCCGGTTTTTTCAATTTTCCAGGTTTGTGGTAACTTCGGATATGTCATTAAATGCCAACGTTTCATTAATGCTAGTGTTAGATTGCTTCTTGCTCTGCAATGTTCACGAAATGTTGACATTTAAAGATGTATCAAAACACGAAGATAAATTATAAACTACGTAATTTCTTTGATAAAATATTAATAAACGGTAAAATTGATGAAATTACAATGAAATTGATAAACGTCACGCATACCTGCTGTTGTAAATCTACTATTTTATCTTTCATCTGCTTAAGAGTAATTTGTTTATTGTCAAAAGCCATTTTAATAGCCTCTTGTCCGGCTGCATCTTGTGCCGCATTAATTTTATTTCTTGCTTCAATACGTGCTTTCTCTTGACTCAATGCTAATAATCTTTGATTTTGTTCCCGAAGTTTATTCTTTAATGCGGCCATTTCTTGTAACTGCGTATCTCTTGTTGATCTCATACCATCGATAGTCGTTTTAACACCTGATACTCCTACTCGAGTATCACAAATCTTTTGTGACAATTCCTTCACTTTATCGTTCTAAAAGATAAGGAAAGACAGTGTAAGGATTGATCATTGAAATAATTACTGTTTGAAGTATATGTCCTTCTATTATATTTACAAGTGTTCCAAGTTCGATGGTCAAGGTCTGATTTTTCGCTTTTAACTTGAGAAGAATATCTTGCTCTTTTTGTCTTTGTGCTTGCAATTCTTGTGATTTTTGTCGTTCCCACTCCAATTGTCGCTGTCTCTCCATTTCCCTAAATATCATAAAGCAACATGGCATGAAGCATTTTTAAATCTATACAGATACAATTTTTTTAACATTATATAATCAACTTACTTGCGTGCTGCCTCTTTTTGTTCTTGTGCACGTTTCCGTTGTTCCTCTTTCTCCTGTTCAATTTCCTTTTGCCTCTGCATCTGTTTCTCGATTTCTGCTTGCCTACGCCTCTCTTGTTCTAGTCTGTATCATAAAACGTAAAGTTTTCTTACGTTATATTTAATTAATAAATAGATCTACTTGCCTTATTTTCTCTTGTTTCTCGGCTTCCTCCCTCTCTTTGCGTTCCCGTTCTTCCTGTTCCTTTCGCTGAATTTCTAATAATGCTTTACGCCTACGTTCTAATTCCGCTTGACCTTTCTCAAAGTTCTCTTTACGTTTATCTTCAAATGAAGTCTGTAAAAAGATATCTTTTTTCCTTCCTTCGTTTCTTTTTGTGCAATAGATATTTTTATATTAAACATATACCTGTGGCATGCCCGCCAATGGATCGATATTTTCTGTTGCATTTTGAGATAGCGTTAAACTGCTTTGACGTTGCCGTCTAAATGTGGGCGGGATAAGTTCTGGTGGAAGCGTTGTAGGTATGTTTTCACCGACTTTAGCAATATCGCAAAGATGCATTGCAAGCACAAATTCCTCAGAACCTAAACGTCCATCCGAATCCATATCAGCTAGAGCCCTGTTGACATACATTTTGGAAATTTGCTCTTCTGTTCTACAATACGTATAAAGAATAATACTTTGTACGCGCTATCCTGTACTGGTATTTCATTACTATACCATATTTGAGCAAGTATAGGTTGTGGCAGTTGCGACTGCACCATGATATTTCTTGCTTGAGGCCCAGATAAAAAGCCAGATCTCGTTCTGTCCCAAGTATTAAATAACTGAGTATATTTTAATTTGGTCTGATGCGGCACCGCCCATTCTACAGACTGTGGAGAGCCAACGGAATGCTGGCTGTGCTGTGAATCCACGGAGCCTACTCTGTCTATACTTGGTGGACGTGCTGTTGTACTCAAAGGTGTATTCGTAGATACTGGCGTTTGTGTGATTGCGCCATTAACCAATGTTCCGTTCGCTGTCGTGGATACTAATGGTAATGCTACTGATGGAGAAACTCCAGTACCTGAAAAAAGAAAATGAAAATTAATATTGTAATGAATAAATTGCTTTACATTATAATAGCAGTAAAGTGTAATGTCAAAATATGAAATGTATGGAAACTCTTTGAAAAGAAACAATAAAGATCATATATATTGTGTGTGTATATATATATATATATATATATATATATGAATACAAATCAATCACAAAATATTGTTTTACATGTACACACCTGTATTTATTGATCCAATGGATGGTACTATACTAGAAATGCCAGTCATAGGAGCAACCATTCCTGCATTAACCATGCCTAATGGTTGCGTTGGCATTGATTGTGCCATATTAAAGGCAGCCATTGGTACAGGAGTTGTGTTTAAAGGGGCGATAGGTGCTACTGATGGGATACCTAATTAAAAATTAATAAGTAAAATTGAATGATAATTTATGTATTTCTACTTTAATAAAAAGTTTATTCTTATTTTTTACCTATTCCAGGGGCAGGTATCGATGGGGACGCAGAAACAACTGCAGGACCGACAGAAGTTGTAACTTTTATTGGCGAGATTCCTGTAGGACTATTTGGAAACGAAGGTGGTGCTGGTTTTGGTGGCGGACCACCACCTGTCGTTGCCGTAAAATTATTTCCTGAAATAATTCCGTGTGATTATTATTATATTTCAATTAGTATATCAGACAATAATTATAAATGCCTTGGTTATTTAAATCCAAGCGACATTCATTACTTCTGTTCGGTAAATTACATGACAAATACAAAAAAAAAGGAGACAGATTAATAAGCGCGAGCAAGAAGATTGTGCGAGTATTTTAATGCTCTTTTCCATAACATGTCAATATTGGGTAATAAGAAAAATTGTGTTAATCATAAATAATACATATTGAGTTTGTGGTTTATTTAAACATACCGAGATTTGTAGGTGGTGCAGGTCTTTGCGGGGGATTACTGGTTGTGGTATTAAGAGGAGGCGCGATTCCTTTTTTTGCCGCGTAAAGTGTAAAGTATTATTAACAAGTTGTTAAACAAATAGTAAAACAGTTGTAAAACGAAATGCAAATATAATTGAAGTATATAAACGGTATATAAGTATAACCTCTCAAGTGGATGATAAGTAAAAGGCATATCTCAACAAATAATAATTCTAATTCTACTATCAGAAAATTACATCACTATCTTTTTTTATTTATATAACCAAAATTGTCAAATACGTTTATTTTTATGTTCAGGTTTATAAAAGCTTTCCTTTTATGACTTTTTGTGTAAAATAATATTAAAGTGATATGTATATATAATAATCAAGATGCAGATGAATTTTTTTCATAACTATACTTGCTAAAAAATCTATTGTCGCAAAGTCCAACACATACCTACATGTGTGTAATAGTAGTACACAAAAAAATAAATTTGTAGTCTGAGCAAAGATTTGTACTTTTAAAAGCTCTTGCTGCAACATAAATTTCCAAAACAGGCGACATCAAAAATATAAACTGTGCATCTGTTTCGTTTATTTAAAAAATCATAGTTATTTTACACATAAAATTGTACTATAAATAAAGTGAGAGATATTTGTGAAGACATTCCAAAATCATGTATAGTATAGTGAATACAATAATTAGAAAGAAAGTTTGCCTTTGACATTACATTGTAATATAATTAATGTATAATAATCAACAAATAAAATAGGTTGAAAATACATTTTAATAAAAAGATTTTCAAGCAACAAAAATTTGCTTCAAGAAAAACAAAACAAACTGACCTATAAAATACACAATTCAGTACTATTAACATACCCACAGAAGGTGGCGCGGGTCGAGCGGGTGGCTTAGACGATATATGAGTTGTGGCATGTGTGCTTGGAGCCACAATCTGTCTATTTTGTTGTAATGCTGTGTAGTATGATGAATAATGAATAACACAGATCAGTTATGTCTGATAATTAATGTTTCATGACTAAAGTAATAATAATTGACAATGATATCAATTCAATGTATGAAAATGATGGATATTGATATTGTATAATAATATAGGCTCATTGAATATCAATGATATATACTCATGTTTGATATATTTGAATGAATCTAATAAGCGGCGAATATCTGAGCAAAGATGTATCTTTTGGATGCTTATAGACGCTTATAAATCTCTTATAAATCGAAATTGTTTTTTACTAGTTGAAAAGGTATCACATAAGCATCTACTTGACAATCGTCGATCAAAAGATACAGAAAGATAAATAATAAGAAAAAATCATTTAATGATATATTACCTATAAGAGTATTTCCAGTCGTGGGTATTGCACTTGCAATAGTTTGAGATACCATCGGTTGATGTCCACTTAAATTTACTAGAGAGCTAACATTACTTGAAGCGGTAGAACCATTCGGCAATCCAGTCAGGCTAGTGTCGCCTAAAATGTCTTGCAATGAAATTTCACATATCTTGTGCATGTATAATTTTTACCTACCGGATGACAAAGACTTCAAACTCTGTACAAGAACAGGTGGCAGTACTTTGGGAATTTCGAAACCGCGCAGTTTCAAATTGATCAATTTGCATGCAATACTGAACTCATTTATATCCATTTTGCCATCTGCATCTGTGTCTGATAATGCCCTATAAAAAACAAAGGATCAGGAAATGCCTTGCAAGGTAGATTCCAGACATTTCTTAAGTAACATCTTTACCATATCTGTCCGAGAATAGCAGGCTGCAGTTGAGATCTAAGGAGGAATCCTTTTGCCTGCTCACCAGTGACAATTCCATTGATTGGTTTCAATGAATCGAATTGTTCTTGATATCTCAATCTTTCTCTAGGCTGGATCACCCAGGGGTCCATACCTGCGTATTAAATATATTTAGAATAAATATACTGCATTCTCTGTATGATAAAAGATCTATTCTTTTCCAAAATGTTCTGAATTAGTGCAATAAATTAGAGCGAAACAAACTATATCTGTTTCATTCTAATTTATTGCATTAGTTCAGAATGGGGATGGAAAAAGAACAGACCTTCTGTTACTCATTTATTATACAAAAATATTGTGTAAGACTTCTGCCTAAGCCTGTCTGTATTAGAAAAAGCTTTTAAGTTACAAGATAAACTACTTCAAAGTGAGAAATATATCGGGCATGATAATATATACAACAGATCATATAAGTGATAACATACTTTTAGCCTGGCAATAATAAACGAGCAGATATCAATAGATGATAGTTTAATAAGTTAGTATAAGTAAAATTCACCTGGAGTCTGAGGAGTGGACATTTTGGAGAGAGTGATATCTGCTGCACGGTATTCGAGACAGTATCACGTTAGAACTTCGCGTCTCTTGCAATCGAGCAATTAGTGGCGATAGTTCACGCCTTCAAGGTTAGCTTAGGTTAGGTCACGGTGATCGATTCTCGATGGCCTCGCAATGATGGGATTTATCTGGTAACGGAGAAATCAAGTTGGGGGGATAAAGACCAAGGAGTCGAGCCGTGATTTCTATTTACAATTCGGATAACGATGTTGTACAACGGCGGGGCCACGGATCGAAGGAATCCCGAGATATCGAACGCGTTAGTTCATCCACCGTAGAAAGAATAAAAGTAAGGTGATCTTATCGCAGGTATGCGAGCAAAGCGCTGACGTTACCGAATCTATGAGAGCCCCCGTGCGTGACCCATTCCTATGTTGCGAAACGTTAATCGTAAACCACCCACCACCCGTCATTGAGCGACCTACGATCCGCCGTTGTCCATCCGTTGAGTCTACCTGGGGTGTCAAGTCTATCTCTCTATCCGTTCTCGCGTTCCAACTGTCAATCACGCGTCGTCTCCCGTCGTCTCGTCTCCCGCGTGCGCGGCCGATGAACGATGAACGACGAAAGAATCGATCTTCCCTCCCCGCGCAGGGGAGAAAGAGGGACGGGAAAATCTGTCGCGAGAAGCTACCTTGACGCGATCGGGTCGATCGGGAGAGAACAAACCCGAGCCGATCCACGACGAGATGACCACCACTGACCACCGCTAACTCACCCAGCTCGCGACCATTCGTGCAACTACTCGCGCACGTCACTTTCACAAATGGTCGGTCGCTTTCGGGACTCTTCGGCGAGAATCGATATCCCGCCTCCAAGACTGATTCTTGCGATCTGCGTGAAGATCGTTTGGTTTCCCGTAAGAGAGAGAGAGAGAGAGAGAGAGAGAGAGAGAGAGAGAGAGAGAGAGAGAGAGAGAGAGAGAGAGAGGGGGGCG
>Ga0157363_1002003_pt1 | contig 17621 bp, 17 predicted proteins | sample AttsexASBM1_FD_111477 | JGI IMG/M metagenome (GOLD analysis project Ga0157363, IMG submission 111477) | Fungus gardens microbial communities from leaf cutter ant in Ribeirão Preto, State of São Paulo, Brazil - Atta sexdens ASBM1 | ecosystem: Host-associated > Fungi > Mycelium > Unclassified ... | reverse complement strand
TAGAGGTAGATGGAGTAGAGGAATGAAAAGTAGAAAAAATATTAAACAAAAGAAAAGTGAGAGGAGTAGTAAAATACTTGGTACAGTAGAAGAGATTTACGGCAGAACATAATAGTTGGGAGAAGGAAGAGAATTTAGAAAATACAAAGAAAGTAGTAGTGGAATTTGAGAGAAGGATGAATGTGGAAGTCAGAAGACAGGAAAAATTGGAGATAGCAGAAGAAAAGGACTTTAAGAGAGGAGAGTTACTAGGGAAGTATATGGCAAAAATGTTGTATGGATGGGATGATGGAAAGTTTGAAAAGGAATATTTAAGGAGATTGAAGAGGAATTAGAAAAAATGAAAGAGGAAATACAAGATGGTATGGAAAAATAGAATAAGTTTCTCTGGGAGTAGGAACCTTGAAGGAGGGGTAGTATCAGACTTACAAAGTTTGAACCCAAGTTTCTTTTAAATTTCTTTTCATTTTATTGTATTTTTCTTTTTAGTTTCTACTCTGGGAACTAGGGTTAGGGTTTAGCATGACATAATGGTCACATGTCACATGTAACATCACAGTAATAGTCACAAGTCATGTAGTAGCAAGAAAAGAACATAAAAGGTTCTGGAAAGATAACATCATATAGCATGTTTAACATATGTTGATCTTAAGGCAAACATATGGTCATCTAGGGGTCATCTAGGGTAGGCTAAAGTAGTAGTAGCACAGACCATGAGGTTTTAGTATATAAGGTAAACAATCCTATACAGAGTTCTCTATCAAGTTTTCTTGTGTTAATCTTAATACAAGGTTCTCTTATTTGATCAACCCTAAAGGTCATTGAACTGTAACAATTAGGAGGTTTGTGCTCTCAACAAAGTAGAAGATACTGAGGATTTTGAGATAAGACTTAGATTATAGAAGTCTAGGGCTTATGCCTTCTTTGTGCTCAATGTTGTTTGAATCTTTGAGGTACTTTTCATTAATGTTGAAATTATATAAGATAACTACTTTATTAATGGTTAATAGTAACCTTTTGTTATTAGAGTGAATGAAATCAACAGAGACTTCAGATTTAACTCTCTTCAAGAGCCAGTTAATGTTTGAGACATAGATGTTGGCTTTGGCTATTACTCTTGAAATATTATTGATACTCATAGGTATAATGACTTGTTTGTCAGATAGTTTTATTTTATTTTTATTTTATTTTATTTTGAGTTTCCTTTTCTTTTCTTTATTTTGACATAGGCATGACTTGGGGTCATACAAGTCACATGCTCATGTGATGTAATAGAACAACATAGAAGGTTCTAGAAACAATAATGTCATATGGCATAGTTAACATATGTCAATCTCAAGACAAACATATGATCATTAGAGTAGAGCTAAAGAAGTGTAGCATGGACCATCAGTAGTTTGTATATAAGGTAGATGTCTTGTACTTAGAAACTCTATTGAGTTCTCTTGTGTTACTCAATACAAGAGTGTGTCTTTTGCTTAACACATAGCTTAAGTCATAATATTACTTTCTGAATAGATCCTTTATGATTATGTTTAATTTGGATTTCTTGTTCTGATTCATATTGTTTAATACCTTGTAGATTTTCAACACTTTGTTTGCTATAGTTTTGGAAATACCTTACCTTCTTTATTCTGAAATTTTCAATTATCCAATATATTTTTACTTGGACAAGAAGAAATGGAAGGGAATACTTTAGAAATATTGGCCTGCTTATCTTTAGGAGCTATTTTCTGACTTTGATTTTTTGTCAAGTTGGAAGATTTGTTAAACTATGCAGAAATGTACTGTCTAAAGGATTTGTAATCATTGTTAGCTAGTAACTTGTCCCAGCCTGCTTTGTAAATTGAGGAGATGAACTCTTATGTAGTGAAACTGAATTCAGCAATCTGAGGAATATTCTTTTCTAATTTCCCTCCAATTTGTATTGTTTAATAAATACTGCTATTCTGAGTAGCAAGCAGATAACATTTTTCAAATCTCCTTCCAGATACTTATTTGTTCCAAATAAAAAACAAAGCAGAAATTGCTATCATTAAGTTACAGATCTATAGGCTGATTGATTGAATATGAGATAACCAATGATTTTATGTCTTGTGGTGAAAATGTGTTATTACTGTTCTCAAAATAAGAGACATTAGTATTAGGGGAGTTAGCAGTATAGGGAGTATGTATAGTAGTACTAGCTAGTATCTGGTTAGTAAAAACAGTTTCTTCCTCTCTAATTGTAGCATAGGAAAGAATAGATAAATCAGTACTTTTGATGTCCACTTGTTCAGCCCAAGAAGGTTTGTTAACTTGTACTTGTAGTTTTTCTACATAGTTTATAGACAATATATTAAAGTAAGTAGAAGATTCTCTAGAGAAATTTTGGCTAGAAAGCAGAGAGTAACCTTTAGTATCCTCTATGTTGATGTCCATTATTGTTATGATCTCAAGACCTTAGAGTAGGTCAAGAAAAGGAACCTTGTATAGGATTTACACAAGAGAACTCAATAGAAAACTCTGTACAGGGTTGTCTATCTTATATACTAAAATCCATGGTCAATGCTACTCTACTTCTAGCCTACCCTAAATAGCCATGTGTTTGCCTTAAGGTTAACATGTGTTTAACATGCTATATAATATTATTCTTCCAGAACCTTCTATGCTCTTCCATTGTGACATGTGATCATGTGACTGATGTGTGACCCCTGGTTATGTCCTGTGACCATTTGTGACAGTGATGTCACATTAACCCTCACCCTAAGTCTCCAAAAATAAAAATAAAATAAATGAAAATGAAAATGAGAAAATAAAATAAAATAGTTAAAGTCTACCATTTTGAACTCTAACAATTGTAGAATCAGTGACATGATGTTGAGGAATTTGAAGGTTTGGAAAAAAAATATACACTATATTTGTTAATTTACTACTGGATGCTACCATACAAAATGGTGGTAAGAGTGAAAGAAATAATCTGACAGTCACATATAATATTATGCTAGCTCTTAATCCTAAGTCTAAGATAGGAAATAAAAAATAAAATGAGAAATGAAATGAAAATAAATAAAGTTCATTATTTTCAACTCTGACAGTTTGGATATGTTGACTTTTAGGAAATGGAAAGACTATAGGGTTTAACAAGACTAAGATACTTAAATTTTAAGTAAAGACTAGTCCACTTACATAAGTTTTATAGTTGGAGCTATGGCTAGGAGAATGATAGTATAAAAAATAACTAAGGAAACATTATAGAAACAATTTCTAGAATATAGGCTAACTGGAAGTCTAGGTAATGAGTTACTGGAAGATGTAACATAAGAGACTGATTCATGTATAAGTAAGTATAGGTATAAAATTATACCTAGAACCAGTTAGAGTTCTATCTGGGGTTAGAAAGTGAATGTCTCAGAAATCAGTTTATAATAGTAGAATACATAAAGAGTAATAAATAACCTAGAGACTTTCAGGATATAGAATATAACTATATTTACCTAAAGAGCAATAAATAACTATGATATGATTGTAAGTATAAATAGGGTTAGTAGACTAAAAAGGCTTATCTCAGAGGCTTTCAAATATGAGTATTTGGTATACCAACAATTATGTATAAGAGTTGTCACATTAATGTGCTGATGTATTGATTTATCTTTAATAACACAGATATTGAATGATTTTCAGCTTCAGTTTATATACTGTGTCTCTATACATTGTACTAGTCACATATTCTAGAGGAGGACCCTAAGAGAACAGGACTTGGGTAGAACTTAAAGAAATAAGGTGTATTACTACCAACACCAGAAATTAATACTAGCTGTAGTTGATTTTCAGAATAAGAGATTACAGTATGACTATCTGACTTGTATTCTGTCTAAGATAGCATCTATAGAATGGAGACTGTAAGCAATTACCCTGAGTTTGGATAGTTCTTGGATATTTGAAGAGAGTTCCATGGAGTTGTTAGAAAGTCTAGCAAGGATATTGAAGAAGTGGTCAACAAATGAATGGAGAATGTGTTGTTATTCATTTGTCTCGCATATGTCTCACTTCACACTCTCTTTCTATTCAACATCATATTCTTTCCTTCCAAACTTATTTCCTTACATAAGGTTGGACTGTATATTTCTTTGCACTACACAGTTCTTACCTTAGTTTCATGTTACAAAGACTGAGGTGAGTATAAGATGTTTTCTATATGTTCTTTTCATTGTCTGACATGTACCTAGTCACAATTGTTCTAGGTGCAGCTGCTCTCGTTCTGGTTCTTCATGCAACAGGTTATAGGCCCTACTAGCTTGTAACTAAAGAAAGTCTATCACTCACCGAAATTCAATAAAATCCAATTCAAATCTATTTTTACTCACACTTCCCGCAAACATCAGTACTACACCATTTATAGTCATTATGACCACAAAAACAAGTAATCACCTTTACAACATCCCTATACTTGAAGAAAATGGCACCAACTTCCAAACGTGGAAGTATCAGATCTGCACTGTTCTTGATATATGTGAATTGCTCAATATTGCAGAAGGAAAGGAGCAGTGTCTCTCACAGATCCTGGTGACTGGAATGGACAACGATGCCGCCAAGGCATATGCTGTACAGATAGAAAAGATTGAGGTTTGGGACCATCACAATAAAGAGGTGAAGGCGAGCCTCTTAGTGGGGTGATTCACACTGGGTCTGCTGCTGATGCTTGGGACAAGCTTAACCGTCAATATGAAGGTTGAGAGTACTAGACAATTGCTCAACTCATAGGCAAAATATTTTGCACAACTTTCATAAACAACTTTCCCCTCAAGCCACAAATGAATACTATTCACCACAAAGCTCACATCCTCCAAACATTCAACCACTCTCTCACTGATTCCCTCATGGCTGTCACCATCATCTACTCTCTTCCCAAAACATACTCTACCCTAAAGACCATTCTACTCTCCACTCCTAAAGATAAATTGAGTTCTGATGCAATCATCAATCACATTCTGGTAGAGGAAAAGTCTTAGCAATCCTAGTCAACTTCTCAGACCGTATTCATTGCTCATCTTGGGAAGGGAAAAGGAAAGGCACAGGATAAAGGAAAGGGGGGACAGGGGAAAGAAGCTGATGGAAAGCCAAAGTTGGGTAAATACACATACTGCAAGAAGAAGGATCACTACAAGGCTGAATGCAGAAAGATGAAGCATGACCTCAAGGAGAAAGGTGAAGGTAGATCCGAGAAGAAGCCTGCTGAGGCACTTCATACGAAGGTTGCAAGAGCAGAGAGTGATGATGACAATAAGCACATTCATTTGTTCATGGCTCAGATGCTACAGGAGCAAAAGACAGAGGTTGCAGAGAGGTGGATTGTCGTCTTGGATGCAAGTTCATCCATGACCTCCAATCGTGAGTGGTTGGCAAATTATTGTGAGCTGTCGAAGCTGAAGAAGGTCTGGATGGGAGACGAGAGGTATATTTATGCTGTGGGTATTGGTAAAGTCAAAATTACGATGCATCAGAAGGCCATATACCTGGTCCAGAATGTGTATTACATCTCTGATCTCAATAGCAACCTGCTATCAGTCTCCTACCTAGTCAATTGCAAGTACCGTGTCCACTTCCTCCTTCGAAAAACTCGACCTGCTATTGATATCGACAATCCTGATGGCCACGTTATTACCTATGGTCACGAAGAAAATGGCTTGTTCATCTTTGACAGTACTACTTGCCTTCCTGAAGAGCATGCTAATGTCACAATCCTAAGTGATCTCAAGTCAGTAAATGACAGTGTTGAAGAGAAGACAGATAAGCCACCTCAGAAGAAGTCCACAGGTTTCCTGACCATATGGCACAAACGTCTTGGACATGTAGCCAAGGCCACAGTGAAAAAACTGTTCAAGAAGCAGATGGTTAAGGGGATGGAGATTGATGAGCATGATGACAAGGATGAGACTCACTAGTGCTCTACCTGCCTCAAAGGCAAGATGACCCAACAGCCAATTCCAAAGATCTCTGACATCGAGAATCCTTGTGTTCTTCACTGTATTTATCACAAATAAGATACTCAATGGTTGTGATACTTGGGCTGAATAGTGTTTCAGAGGTTCTGTATAAGGATATGATGATTGACAGATGATGAAAAGTATCAATTGACATTGTTAAGTCTGAGGTCTAGTCCTCAGACACAAAGGTATATAAAGAGTGATGGTCCGTGTGCAAGCTGTTGCCATCACATGATCAAAACTCATACCTGATGGAAGCTGTCATCTGTCATAGTAGCTGTCAGGCTAATTTTAGAAGGTAACTGATTATATCACTACATTGATATGCTTGTATCTCCACCAATACTTATTGTTTTGAGATACATCATATATTGTTGGAAACGGATTGATGAGCACTTCCCAACGCAAGTTCAATTGTGCGAATCTGTTCAGCTGTTCATGAGATATTAGCAGATGAAGCTTTTACAGATACTGATGGCCTGATATCTCAGTCATTTGTTGTTGCTCTTGTACTATCCACATATGTGCAGATGATAGCCCTTATTTGGGGCTTCCTAGTGCAACTTAGTTTGTGAAAATCGGTCCACTGGTTGTGGAGATACAAGCTGAATAAAGTTTGTGACAGTGTTTACAACGATGTATGTGGTCCTATGCAGAAAACGACCCAGGATGGTCACTGTTACTTCATGATCTTCATTGACGATCACTCACAATACATCAAAGTCAAGCTTTTGAAGACCAAGGATGAAGCCAAGGAAAAACTAATGGCACTAATTGAGCATGCTGAAGTCGAGACAAGCAAACGGGTGAATTATTTCTGGAGCAATGGTGGTAGCAAATACTCCTCTGGACAATTTGCAAAGTACCTGAAATCAAAAGGGATACACCATGAATTCACCAACCCTGACACTCCTCAAGAAAATGGTGTTGCCAAACATACTAATTAAACTCTTGTTTATGCTGCTCAAATAATGCTGTTCGAAAGTAGCTTATCCAGGAGCTTCTGGGGTTATGCAATTTTCTATACCACCCACGTCCTGAACAGGGTCATCAATTGAGGCATGTCAACCGAGAAGACCCCTTACCATTTATACACAGGGTCTAGACCCTCCATCGCACATCTCAGGAGTTTTGGGTATAGAGCTCAGGTCTTGCTCACTAGCATGAAGGACAAACTGGCTTCCCGTTTGGTCCGAGGTGTTTTATAGGCCTGTCAGAGAACAAAAAGGCTTACATTGTTCATGACGGGAGTATAGAGAAGACTCACATCAGTCATGATGTGGTATTTGACAAGGGTGAATAAGTTGGACTTAGCAAAGTTCATATCACCATCTCCAATCCTGAAAAAAGTGATGAGGAGATGAATGTAACTGTGAATGCTAGGCCTAATCTCAAAGCATCTCGGAACTATGGATCTAAGGTCCTAGCTGAGAACTTACCTGACACCGCCTCAAAGGATTTCTCAACTAAACTTGCTGTTGAAGGACCTAGAGCTCCTGCTTTCAACACCCCTATCCCTGTAGCTGTCTTGAACCTACTGCCTAAGGTCCATAGGTCTGCTAGGCTCAAACGCCAGCCCATACATGATGATGATGATTGTTATCAAAAGTCTTCCTACAAACATAGGGAGTCCTCTTGAAAGTTGTGAACCACTGCGTCCAGCACCATTGAGGGGGGGACAGAGGAAATTGTTGAAGTCATCAGAGCAGTGGGTGACAAGTCAGCAAAGGTTGCAAACATTGATCCAGACCCACTCACATATGCAGAAGCTGTGTCTTGTCCTAACGGAGCTCAGTAAAGAGCAGCTTGTGCTAAAGAAATAGAATAATTTGTCTGTCAGAATATTTTTGACATGGTTCCCAAGCCTGAAGGCCGCAAAGTGGTCAACTGTAAATGGGTATTCAAGATGAAATTGGGTCCCAATGGCCAAGTCAAATGCTATAAAGCTCACCTGGTTGCAAAAGGGTTCTCTCAAGTCAAAGGCATTGACTTCAATGAGACGTACTCACCTGTTGTTGGTTATTCCACAGTCTGGACTCTACTTGCTCTTGCATGTACAAATGGCTGGCACATCTACTAGATGGATGCGAAATCGGCCTTCTTGAATGGAGACCTGAAGGAGGAGATATATATGAAGATTCTCCCAGGACAGGACAGGCCTGAGGAACATGTCTGGCAGCTCAGGAAGGCCCTCTATGGCCTTAAGCAGGCGTCACAAGAATGGTACACCAAGGTCCATGAGGTCATGGTTGGGCTAGGGTGTTATGATTCAAAGCTCAAAGTGTTAAGCAATAAAACAACTCCTGTATTAAGTAACACAAGAGAACTCGATAGAGTTTCTAGTACAAAGTAGTCTATCTTATATACTATTACTCATGGTCCATGCTCACTGCTGTGCACCCTACCCTAATGACCATGTGTATAACATGAGGCCAACATGTGTTGTCCATGTTGTATGATATCACTTTATTCCAGAACCTTCTACTCCATTCTCCCAAGTCTCGTGATCAGTCTTGTGACTTTGCCATCAAATTGTGACTTGATGTGACAGTGTGACTGATAAACCCTAACCCGAGTTGTTCTAAAAATAGAAAATAAAATAAAATAAAAGAAAAAGAAAAGAAAAATAAAGTGAAAAGAGAAAATGAAGTCCACTGTCAACAATCTTGATATAGGGTACAAGGCCTCAGTAGCTGACAAGTGTGTGTTTACACATGTTGATGCCAATGATCACCTGATCATTGTTGCTGTTTATGTGGACGACTTCCTCTTCATCTCTAAGTCCCTCAAATTTGTTGAGTCCTCCAAGTTTGTAACGACCTTAAGCTTGAGCTCAGGTTGCACTTAGGCAAAGACTTGAGGAAGTATAAGGGATTAGATAGAAGTGGTAAAGCGTAAGGATACATGAATGTATCTACGCTATTTATACTAGTTCATAAGTCCACAACGAGACATACATGAGGACAAAAACATGAAGAGACTACAAGGATGAAGCAAGGTAACAACACCTTCTACATGAGGCGCTGACTGAGACTACATGTGGTGCAGCCAATCATATCATCATACCCTTTACCCCTGTCCATGTTGTCCCCAGGAGGCATCGATCGTAACAAAGTTGGAGATGAGCAGCTACTTTAAGATGAAGAACCTAGGCCCAGCAAAATGGATTCTTCAAATGAAGCTCAATCACGACATCTTGAATGGCATCACCACACTCTCCCAGTCCCAATACATCAAGGAAATCCTTAAATGTCATAGAATGGCTGATTCTCGACCCATAAAAATGCTCATGGACCCTAATACAACTCTCTCATCGCTTGCTGCATCCAAAATCAATGTCACCAAGTATCAACAATGTGTTGGCTCACTCATGCATGCAATGGTCTGGACTTGCCCAGATATTGCCCATGCTGTTGGGATGGTCTTGAGATATGCTGCTGCTTCCAGACAAGCTCATATGACTGCTGTCAAGAGGATTTTTTGCTATCTACGAGGGACAAGTGACTACAAGCTGATATATCGACGAGATAAGGCTGGAGAACTTGTTGTTTACAGTGACTCTGACTGGGCAGGTGACAAAACAGACAGGAAGTCAACGAGTGAGTTCATTGCCATGCTAAATGGTAGTCTAGTTGTCTGGGGTTTGAAGAAACAGGCCAGTACTTTACTCTCAAGCACTGAAGCTAAATTTATTGCCTCGACGTCTGCAACTCAGGAACTTATTTGGCTCAGAGGACTTCTTTCTTCCATTAACCATCTCTCTCGCACCACCACCCCCTTACTCATTGACAATCAAGGGACGATCTCACTCATCAAAAATAGTCTCAGCTCAAAGCACAGCAAGCACATTGAGCTTTGCTACTACTTTATTTGTGAAAAATTCGCCAATGGGACAATTACTGCCAAATATATCTCTACAGACAAGCAGTTGGCTGATAGTCTCACCAAAGCCCTTGCTGGCATCAAATTCAAGAAATTTGTCAAAGGACTCAGTTTTGCTTAAGGAATGTTCATCGAGTGGGTGTGTTGTTATTTGTTTGTCTCACATATGTCTCACTTCACACTCTCTTTCTATTCAACATCATATTCTTTCCTTCCAGACTTATTTCCTTACATAAGGTTGGACTGTATATTTCTTTGCACTACACAGTTCTTACCTTAGTTTCGTGCTACAAAGACTGAGGTGAGTATAAGATATTTTCTATATGTTCTTTTCATTGTCTGACATGTACCTAGTCACAACTGTTCTAGGTGCAGCTACTCTCGTTCTGGTTCCTTGTGCAACAGAATGTTGATCTGCACTAGATGAGTTTGAGAAGTATGGATTAGAGAGAGCATATTATCCATGAGAGAATGTAGATGTGGCCAGATTAGTATGTAACAAGAGTCTTGAACATCAATGTAAAAGTTTAGCTGAGGATTGCACTGTTTGGATATTGGAAGCATTCAGATATATATCCTGTTTGCTATAAACCATCTACTCTAAGGACTTTTTCTTTGATTTCTACTAATGTGACATATAAGATAGTAATATCACAATAGTACATAGACTGCTTTGTAATAGTAAATATAGTAAGAACTCTTGGTCAAGTTCTCTCATTCAAGTGTTACTACAACAGACTTGGACTATAGCTAGTATTATCTGTTATTTTTTTAAATCAACAATTTATTACACGGAATGTGGTGGTAGACCGTGGTATTATTATCTGTTATTAGGACTCATCACATTCAATGAAAATCAAAATAATAGTATGTTTATTTTACAATAATCATTTAAGTAAATTGACCTAGTGTGTGGCAAACTCCAATCCAATAGGTCCAGCCATCTCTGTAAACTGATACACTTCTCTCTCGAGCTATTTGCCCTTTGTTGGTACACCCCCTGCTGGACCTTGCAGACCACTAATGATTAGTTTGCTTGTTGTGGAATACTAAAGATTAGGCTAATCACAATCATTCATTATTCATTCACCCTTACAAAATGTTCATAATCTAGCTCCGATGAAACAGAGCAAAGTAGCGACATGAATTATCTTTCAGAGATATAGCACATAAGTGACACAAAACAATGCAATCATGATAAAGAAAGCGTGGGTAGGAAAAGTGACGCCAAGCATGATGACCCCAAAGATTGTCGTGGGGCGAGATATGTGAAAATTAACAAATTGACCTACAGTAGGTGTGCAAGCGGGTAGTAGTAGAGGCAGTAAAGTATAAATACAAATGATAGAGAAAGAGTTATAGTGTGCAGAGTATGGCATAATCATGATGATATCATTTATGATTTGTAGATCGAATGTGAGCCATTGTTGACCCAAATCCTACGCCGCCCTCCGAATCGGGGACGATTCCCTGTCACAAGGAGATAGAAGTCAGAAAGAGAATTCGTTGATAGAAATTTTCAGCGCCACTTCTGCAGGAGCGACCTAAGATTAACGAAAGACAAGTAACAATTCGAGAAGACCTCGCATTTGTGGAGCACCTAGACCGACGACCAAGATATGTTGAAGTCATGTAAGTGCCTCAGAGGCATTCAATCTTCGCACTGATCGACTCAAATCCTGAGGTAACATCATAAGTCCAAGTCACCCACGCGTGTAAGTATCACACGTCTCTTTTTCTTGGGTGGGTGTTCAGCCTGGACTTCCTCGCAGTCCTTCTCCTTTTCTGTTGCCGAAGTCTCAATCTGGTGTCCTTGCACTTCAACTCTACTCATATCAATGATTCCGCCATTTCTTGTACTCGTGCTCTCCACGCCGGGTGCATGCCGTTTCTCCTTCCTTGGCGTCGATACCATGGAAGTATTCTTCTTTTTATGGTCAAAAGTACTCCCAGGGGAGGTCGCTATAACACCAACTGGAGCAACAGCAGATGACAAATGGCCCGAGAGACGCACATCACCACCATCCAGACTCATAGCAGGCGTTAAAGGAGGTTCACTCCTCTTCTTCGCAAATGCCGTTGTGTTAGGCCCAATCACATGGGCAAGTGTGCCACTGGCAGTATTGGTGGCAGTATTGGTAGCAGTAATGCCACTAGTGGCGACGGTGAAAGGTCCCGATGGAGGAAGTCCGATAGTTGACATCGCGGGAGTATTCGTAGCTGAACTAGATGAGACAAGTGGTACATAATTCTGATGAGCAATCGATTGGAGCTGGAGAACATGTTGTTGAGTATGTGATATCGGAAGAATTTCATCAAAGATGATAATGGTGCAATAGCCATCCCGCGAGGAGAGTAAGAGACTTTGTCCATCTGGTGACCTAAGGAAACGAAACAAAAAGTACAATCCATCAGAATCAACTGAAGAATGTCAAAACTAGTGAAAGGGTGCAAGGGGATCATACAAGATAGAAGCTTGAGAAGGACTCGAATGGTGAGTGGAGTAAGCGTGGTCATAGAAAGCCAAAAACGCCAAAGCAGAATAACGAAGAAACTCACCAAGTCATATCGGTAAACTCATCATAATGCAACTTCGTCAACAAACATATAGGCCCAGTTTGTTGTGTATCATATATAGCTACACTGTCCATTGTCACCACAGCATACAACATCCTATACGGCAGTGCGAACATCGAGGCCGTATGCGCAAGAGCCCCAGCGGAACTCGTCGGACCCTGGGCAGAAACATGAGGCTGCGTTTGGGCCGTCTGGGTTTGAATATGCAATGGCAGCTGTCCATGAACACCCGGCGTCGAGGGTTTAGAAGAAGGAGTAGATGGTCGCAAATCCATGGGCGACAATCGAGGTGAAGGTGATGTCAAGCTCCTGCTCCCGGCCTCCAACTGCAATGTCGCTAGTGCCAATTTTGGAGCTGGAGATGCGATAAAGGTTGATAAGCCATGAGATTGCGCGGGAGTACGCTGAGGAGTCAACAATGTCGTCTGAGTCCCTACTGCTGGAGTAACAGTATCCATCAGATTAAGAGAACTGACAACAACTGGTATTGGTCCAGTTACGTCAACATTCAAACTACCTTCTACTCCCTTCTCCACTGCAGCTGTGACAGTTTTACCATGATCCACACTGGCAGCTTCCACTCGATCTCCACCAGTTTCAACACCAGGTCTAAGCTCATATAAGACTGGAGAGAACCGAATCGCTACGCTTGCTTTTTTATGTCCAGGCAGCTGGGCAATAGGGGGTCTGGCAAAATTTGCCCTAGAGTAGATGTACACAGACGATGTGGACGTCGACTGGGCTGACGACCCAATAACAGGAGCAGAATTCAATGGTTCTGAGATGACAGCTGACCTTCCCTTTCTTCCTCTCACCGGTGTAGTCGCGCCTTCCTCTCTTCCAGAACCCGAAGTGCCGGAAGTGTTACTGGTTCCCTTATGCGACAAACTAGATGGAATAATAAATGGATCTTCGAATTGCCCAGCCGGGGTAAGGAGAAGGGCACCATCGGGACTAAACGTCAATCTCCTAAAAAAATTAGTAAAACTCTCGTCTCCGTATAGCTTGACGCTTGCCCAATGTTGTGATTGAGCAGAAGGGGGCAAGCTTCTTATGGCTGGGAGGGGTGGCATCGGAGATGGGGATCTACCACAATACCGAATGGATGATGAATGAGGGGAGTTAGGAGCATTTGATGAGGCACTGAAGGAAGACCTTCGAGATGAGGGGCCTCCCCCACCTCCACCTCCGCCTACCCCACCACCCAATCCCGTACCCGAAGTCCCGCTGGCCGAAGAAGAGTTTGGAGCAATAAGAGGGGGAGGGAACATCCCAGTGATGAGGGAGGGTGTACTAGAGACAGATGCAGCAGGCGTTAACAACGTGTTGTTGTCGTCTTTATCAATCACAATTGCGGAATCAGCTTCACTGGCACTCGATTCGCGACGGAAAAGCTTTGGTCGATTACGCTCCTGTGCACTAGGTGTGCGAGCATGTCGAGTAGGCATGCGGGTATTACGACCTACAGCATGTGCTTCGAATTGCCCGTTCTTCGTAGAGATTCGATAAACATGCATAGATCGGTCGCTGCTCTGCGTTGCAATATATTCATTGAGAGGGTCCCACGCAACACCCTGGACGAAGTGCGAGTGCTCTGCTATTTCGCAAACACATTTTCCTATGAAAACTCATGATAAAATTTCAAGAGGAAACGACCTGAAAAGACAGACCATCGATGGAAGCAAAGACGCGTGCTGTGTTGTCGGTGCTGCCAGCAATGATATACTCGCCAGTCGGACTCCACGCTAGATCGTACACCTGCATAGTTGTGCATCTATGTACAGTATTGGTCTCAAAGTTGAAAGAAAAAGTAGCATACATGCACACCTCAACGTCGTCCGTGGCTTCCAAAATTCCTTGTCTAAGAACAGCTCCTCAGGCGGAAGATCACTACCATAGGTGCCCTGGTGAGGATTTGTCGACGGGGCCCATATGATGATCATCCCGTCTGTACCCCCGAAGCCAGAAGTCTGAGAAAAATCACATTTTTGGAGGTCGGGTGCACGTACCATCCCCAGCCGAGGCAATGAGTTCACCTACCAGCATAATCAGCCCAATGCATAAAAGCATGAAGGAGCATACGAATGTACCATTGGGAGAAAATCGTACAACATTGACGGGAGCAGAATGCCGACTGAGTGTGGAAAGATATTCTATCCGTGGTGGGCGGGGTGCAACAGGGTTCGGTTCATCTTTGACAAGTGACACAGGCCGGATGTTTGGATATACCATCCATACCTATACATGATCTTAAAGAGGAAACGAAAGAAAAAGATGAAGAACATACGCGGACATGGTTATCCTCACCGCCAGTTGCGAGGCGATAGGAATGGCCGGTGTACCTCTCTTCACCTCCTGGTACTCCACTAGGTGGTCTGGCGCGTTTCAAAGGTGCAGGTTGAAAATCGCAAGTTGATATAGGCTTAGAATCGTGCCACCGAATCTCCAACGTCCGGAAGCGCATTATGAGATGATGATGGTGAGAGACAACATACAACTAACTCGTCGTAACATGAAGAAAAATCACCTGAGTCTGACATATCCTGTTTTTCGACCTGCAAACAAGCCGTAGAGACTGCAGGTCCCCCCCCCCCAATCGATTCGGTAAGGTGGTTTTGCGATCTAGGGAGTACAGAAAACAATCTCATTAAAGCTCTGGAACGCAACACCACTGTTGATACAAACAGTAACCGTCAATGTACAGAATGTCCATGCTCCTAGAGCACAGGACAATCTCCCTTAAGCACCCCACCCACCATCACTGTCAGGGAGACACTATGGGGAGCTCATTCCCAAGAACTCATCAAGTATAGGCCCCCCAGGATGTCATCCTACTCATTGGCACTCAGCTACTATTGACAATCTTCCTTCCACTAGCACCTCTCAGTTTGAAGTGTGTGTGTTCGCTCCTGGTTTTCCAACTTCTGCATTCTTGGATAACACATTCTTACTTGGATCTTGATATCTGAGATACCCCTTCTGGATCTTGGATAACAAGGTGTGGACTGTGTCTAACAGTACATGACTATATCTAACCTATCCTTAAGGCCATGCATTATACATAAGGTTAACATGTGGTAACCATTATCAGGGTAACTGAACAAAGTCTACAGGGTTACATGAGGTTTTACATCTTCAGGAAAAATCTAAGTTATATTATGGTAGCTAATAATCAAATACTATCCACCTTTAGGAAAACCTAAAAGAACAGGATGAGGTTTTTTGAAGGTGGCTACTATTCTAAATTCCCTACAATCTATTATAATCTAGTAATTATCCTAAAAGGCAGAAAACACTTGATAATAATAGGAAAACAACTAACAATGATCTAGAGGAGCTTCCGAAAAAACAGTATACAAATATAGGATAGTGGCTATTAACAAGAATATTTATAAATATTATGGCAGGATTTAGCAATATTATAAGAAAAGTGGGTCCATAGTGAAGTCCACAGGGTTCAGTGTAAAGAAGCTTTACTTGGATAAATAAAATGAAAAGTCTAGAAAGTTAGGTTTTCTTACAACTATGTTATATAGTATCATTTGTTCTAAAACCTTCTATATCTTTCTTTATGTTACATGACAATGTGACTGTGACATGTGACCTATCTGTGACAGTCACATAAGATATCATTTTTTTAAAAAATTTCAGCAATTTATTACATGGAGCATAAAGGTAGTTACTTCATAACTACTTATATAAGAACTAAAGAAAAGGAAATTATAAATAAAAAATTATAAAAGCAAAATAAACTGCTTCACTAAGTAATGCCTTCATGAAAAGTTAAAGTGCTGAGATTGAATTTAAGAAAAGCCACTAAATAACTCAATATAGACTTTGACAGATTCTAGTATTTGTTAAATCTCCTACATTTGTAGAGAATATGACATCCTGTTTTGATTGAATATGCTCCACATGGACAACTAAAGTCTTCTCTCAGAAAAAATCTCAATCAATATTCTTTTATAGGAGTATGATTCATAATAGCTCTTATAGCTCTTACATATAATGAATTAGAGTGACCAAGTTGTTTAATCTATAGACTTCTTGTATAATATGATGGTTTAATAAGATGGAGATTGTTGTCTGTGCACTATTTTCAATTCTAACACTGGTATCATCATTTTGAGGTTAGGTCAGCTTAAGTTCAAGAATTAGAACAGAAAAAGAACTTTGTATTAGAATTAACATAAGATAACTCAATAGAGTTTCTAGTATAGATGTATTTACTTTATATATCTTTAGAGTATGATCTATACCCACCTATACCTAGTCCACTCTAAATACTATGAATTATATATCAAGTCATTATGTTATAGTTATAATATATGGTATTATCCTTTTAGAACCTTTTATACTCTTTTCTCTATCACATGAATGTTATAACTATAACTGTGACATTTGTCATGCTTTGTCATACTTATGACAGTTGTAGCAGTTGCATATAACATCAAATTACTATCTCTTTACTAAGTTTAAATAAAAAATAGAAACAATAAAATAAAATAAAATCAAGCTTCAAGTTTGATATTAGCAATATTCTGCTTGATATTCTGATTTATTATTATGAACTATCTAGAGTATTTAAAGCAGCTATCACCTTCAGAGAACTTTATTCTATTCTCTTAGAATTTCCTGAAGATTGCAAACTCTACTAAATCTTACAAACTTTGTCCAGCTATTGTAATTGTAGAACTTTCTCCCTCTTTCTTACTTTTCAAATAATAATTTTCTATTATAGTATGCTTAAACTCTTGATTTTGATTTTGATTTTCTTTTCTTTTCTTTTTATATATTTTCTTTGATTTGATTTTTTTCTTTTCTTTTTCTTTTCTTTCTTAGATGATGAAGAGGCATGTAACTATAGTTATATGATACATTACATGACATTATATCATAAGCTTAGAATATAGAAAAAGAGGCTGGAAGGATAATGTTAAGATATATGTTTATAGTATATTTACCTCATAATATACACATAGTATATGTTGTAGACTCAAAACCTTAGAGTTGGTTCAGAGACTAAACCTTATATCGGGTTGATACAAGAGAAATCGATAAGGAGCTCCTACTAATATCTACTACTATATATACTATCCTATTCTGGTCCGTGCTACAACATTATATTACTGACCCTAAAGTCCATGCTCTGTCCTCATGTCCTCTTACTCATCCACATATGTTTTCCATAAGGCC
>Ga0157363_1002002_pt1 | contig 17622 bp, 8 predicted proteins | sample AttsexASBM1_FD_111477 | JGI IMG/M metagenome (GOLD analysis project Ga0157363, IMG submission 111477) | Fungus gardens microbial communities from leaf cutter ant in Ribeirão Preto, State of São Paulo, Brazil - Atta sexdens ASBM1 | ecosystem: Host-associated > Fungi > Mycelium > Unclassified ... | reverse complement strand
TTTTCCAGGTTTTTCAAATAAAAATAGAAAATTTTTCATGAATAATATAAAATATGTAAATTTTATCATTTAAAATTATAGGAAAAAAAAGCTAGTCTATATTATTAAAAACAATGCAAAAAAAATTTAATAGCATAATACAATTTTTGGGTACAAATTCAAGCCGTAGCACAAAATAAATTAATTTTGGAAAAAAAGAATGCAGTTATGACAAAAAAAAGGAATCAAATAAAAATACTGAATAAAATATAAATTTTAATTATTTTATTAAATCGTTTAAAGTGCACAAGTATGACTATAAATGTATTGTATCAGATATAGTATTTAAAAAATTATAACAATTATTTGAAATAGGAACAGTTTCAAGGAATTGTGAGCAAATTTCAAAATTCCAGACTTTTTTACATTTTCTCCTGATTTTTCTCGGTTTCCATGACTAATTTCAATTTTCCTCACTTTTCCAGGTCTGTGACAACTCTGGAATTATTCTTTTGCGAATTATTATTTAAAATTTTCTTTGACAAAATAATAAAATTGTATAACAGCACTTTTGTAGGGTGAAATATGATTTTTTAAATGTCTTAAAAACGCTCGACATTATTATATATACTGTAAAATGTGATGACCACTGCATTAATTGTGAATAAAAGGGCAGAATAAAAGTTATTAAAGGAAAATCATTAATGAGCATATTCGCTAGATGGGCAATTCCGCCCGAACGTTAATCATTGATCCGCCATACGGAACTCCGAGCCGCGAGATTCGCTCGGAGGCACTTCTACGCTAATTGAAACTCGAACGTTCAAGATAATGGTACATATACCGTACAATCCTCCGCGAGCGTTGATTATGAAATCACGAAGTGGTAGGTGGTCCTGATTAGTGCTCTTGGCAACGTTTGCATACATCGACCTTCTCTCTTGTTGTGCTTACACACGTGTCTATTCGTATAAGAGTCAAATTACTGGGAAATTGATAAATTTAAGCGCTATACGTGTCCAGCAAAACATATTTTGAAATATCCGATTGAAATGCAATTTTCTGCTACCACGTATATAAAACACACACATACACACATTGTAATATTATTAAAACGAGTTATTAGCAAGAACATATTGATAGAAGTCGTGTCGATAGAAGTCAAGGACTCAGATTACGATAAATCCCCGTGAACCACTGATTACCGTGCTACTAATTATGGTAATTAGTCGTTTCAAAAGCCCCGACCCACGCTACTTTATAGTCGCGCAAAAGACTCGCATCTCAACGCACTATGGATTTTTGTATTCAATGTAATTAATTGCGTAGCTAATTTTTTAATGTCTTAATTAATGCCTGCCATCGACTTGGACTTCACTTCTGCAACTTAATTACAAAGTCTCCATAATCTAATTAGTATTCAAATCTTTTGTGCAATTTTTTAGTCAAAGTATGTCTCACTTAACTTGAACGCTTTAAATATATCTTTGTCATTCAAAATAACAGAAAAATTAAAGTTTTATGGCTTTGAAAAGCTTACGTGACAATATTATATTTTCATTGTGCATACAAACATAAACGAGATTTCAAAAGCAATTTAATTTTTTTATCGAAATATGCATATAAATTCCTAATCATTTTGAATATAAAAATATTAAAGTTATCAAGAAATCACAATAATTTACAAAGAATATTTAATATTCTACAGAAAAGTCTGCATAAATACGTAATAGTAACCTGACATTAAAAAGAAAAAATTCGTGATCGATTCCGCGCACGCAGGAAGCATGAAGAAACTACTAATGTATGTACGACATTGTACGATTGTAAGTTCCGCGGTATTCCACGGCGCACGGCCGTGCCTACGGATACGGCTGCGTGTCAAGAGGTGAAGGTCTAACACGGCCTTGAGGAGCATCGTACGTTAAGCAACACGCTCGCCGCCATTTCCTCATTGGCTCTCGTGACTCGTGACTCCTTCCGCGAACGCCAGATCAGCTCACTCGCCGAAGCGCAGCCTTGTCATAAATTTGGTTTTACCAATGACAAAAAGACTCACGCAAATATAATCTCAGAAGAGTAGAAAAACGCATCATGCAAGAGTTTGCCGTTTCTGATTTAGCTCTGCTTGGTGTGATTTAATTCACTAATGTCCATTTCCACCAACGTAGATTAACTTTAATCTCGGTTACTCTTCATCTTTTTCTAATTCTAAAAATTAGAAAAAGATGAAGAGTAAGTTGAAACGAGTATAAAATGGCGGAAACGGATATAAAATGTACTATAATGACAATGAGAGAAATGTTTGGTACTATAACCATTTAATTTTGTTGATATATATGACTAATAAAAACTTTCTTACTTTCTCATTTAAAAATTATATCGTAATCAAATTTGTCGTTCTAATTACAATTTGATTAGGACAACACAATTTTTTTAATGAGAAAGTAAGAAAGTTTTTGTCAGTCACATATCAACAAATTATGGTTGCGCGTACCAAAACATTTCTCTCAGTGACAACACGAATTCACTATCGCTTTTGTGGTCAAGTGCTGTGCACAGACTGCAATTACAGCCGTAACTTTCACGTTAACATCGTAAAAATAATTATACCGTTTGGTCGCCGTGAACATTCCACGCGTAAAAATATGCGTATGTCAATTTTTGCATATCCTGCAAGTAAGTCAAAACAACGATGCCTTATACGAAAGGATCTCGCGTTATGGACTTTCGCGGATCAAACAGCAACAATCAACTTTCATCATCAACTCACATCGTCCGAACTGGTTCGGCAGGTGTAACCTGCTGTCGAGGTAAAACGCGTTAATCCCCGGCTTTTCAATGACTCCTGTTGCTAATGTCAAAATGTCAGAGCATACGGCTGACTGCCTGTAGAAAATGTCCGATAATTATTGCAATCGACACGATGTATGTACGCGAGTGCGGCACAAATGATGCCTAACGCGCAGGTGGTACGGCAAGCTTCACGCGCAATTTCCTACCTTACGTTTGCAAATACATCCATTACGAAATACGCAACGCTAAGTGTCGACGCTACGTGTGTAATTCACGAGCACTTCTGAATCGTATCTCCCGAATAAATCATATACATGCAATCATGGATTATTTTATTGTATAATGGAAAGTACGATTTTGCTGAAGTATCTATAAACTAAATACTGATCTGAAAATAATTTTATTAGTAATATCAAAATAAATTTAAATTTTTTGAAAGGTGGCTTAAAAATATAAATATACAATAAAGGAAGGTATATAACAACAGCTAAAGATGTTTTTTTTAGAGATAAAGTAATATATTTCGAATTAACACATAATATTTGTATACGTTTCGGTCAAGATTTGACCATCATCAGTACATTAGTTAGTGTTACAATTAAATTAACAATGGAAGTCTTTTACATATGTCATTGCTTCATTGATGTTACAATCTTGTTCATTGCAAATTCATATTTGAGTATATAATAAGTCATATAATAATTTCGTCTTGATATATAATTGTTGAAATATAAAATTAATAGACCGTTATCTGGCCAACACACAGGATTTCTCGATTCTGTGTTTTTGAAACAAAGATCCTCACAATTTTTTGTATAAGTTAATCCGAGTCAAAATTTTAGTCTTACTTTGAATCTTTTTCAACCTCAATTAAACCTTATAAAAATTAGTTTTAATACTTGTGTACAATCAAATTGGGTCTCTTTTAATATTACTTAATCTACAGCTTTTATGTAGAAAAGTTTTTTTGAACCTAAAAATAGGAAATCTTGCAATAATTGCCATTTACAGGCTCATTGTAGGTGCTCCATTTATTAAATTAGAACTTACTATAAATCTCTAGAATCTATTATAAATCTCTAGAATCTACATATTACCTTTAGTGTTTACTTACGTCCTAAAATTAAGGTTTAAAGTAGGAAAAAAATTCGGGAAATAAAGATATGATGATAAAAGAATTCTTTTGACAGAAACTGAGATATTGAAACTGAAATATTATGTGTTAACGTATTCATTCCAAATATATTACTTTATCTCTAAAAAATATCTTTAACTGTAGCTATATGCTCCTCTCTTTATTATATATTAATATCAAAATAATTATACGTAAAACTTTGAAGCTGCTAGAATGTCAAATTTGTCGAAATAATTTCGCAAAAAATGATGAAATACGCGAAAAGCTTACTTTCAATTATTCTTCTTCATAATTAACGTTTTGTTTTGAAAAAATGTCGAAAAGAATTAAAGTAAATTAAATTAAATATTGATTTCAATTGTGCAAAGTCACAAATACATAGATTTACTTGTACGTGTTCGAAAAATCGATGAAAGCGCGAAACTGCAGCTTCCTTCTATCAGTGGAAGGAAACGATAAATCACCGGCACGAATTCATCATCTCTCTCATGTTTCCAACCCGTTCAGCCGCCGTTTCTTTCCGGCCGGACCGTGCGTACCGGCGTACATCGAAGAAGCAGCAGGAATACAAAGACGACAATTTACGACTGTCGCCGTTCGCGCAGCGAATTGATTTCACCGGATTTCGAGCGCACCCAATAACCCGACCGCTCCCTTCGTCCCTTTCGCTTTTTTCCTCTGTCTTCTTCTCCACTTCCTTCTCCTCTTCCTCCTCTCGTACTCACATCAGGACGAGACAGAAAGAAATCCCGCCAACGTCCCGCGCTGCCCTTCGCGTGTATCGCAAAAAAGGGCGGTTCGGTCCTCGATAACTACTGTGCGCACAGTAGTTGCATCGAGCGCGAAAGAAGAAGATGATCGACGAAGGGGAAGATGAAAAGAGAGAAAGAGAGAAAGAAAGGGACAAGAGGAAATAGATGGTGGAGAGAAAGAAAAGGAGAACGGAACGGGTGAGAGTGGGAGAAAACGGCGCGGCGCGGTGGAGGAGCCTTCCTCCTAGTTGGTCCACATTAATTAACCTGCTCTCTTAATTGCGCGGCTTGTTTATTGCATGGCCACGGCCATTTGTCGATGGTTGCCTTACGTCGGCTCCCGCATCGCGTAGGGCTATTATCCGATCTCGGGCCAACTTGCGCCGCTCTTCTACCCGCGCGCCAGGTATACATATGTATATCGATTCCGAAGGGCCCCTTTCGTAATCTACATATAGACCAGGTACGGCTTTAATCCCGCCAGGCCCTCCAAACGAGGAATATTTATTAACTGTGCTCATGATCGCTTTGGCTTTAAACTCGAATTTGAAAGAGCGTGACCGCGAACTTCTCGCGAAATTGCATGTTGCAAGTAACAAATCTGCTTGATATTTTATTTCGGAATAATCTCGGAATAGTCTACGTGTATGCAAAATTTTTAGATATCAAATAATTATATCGCGCAAAAATAAATTTTAGATGCGCTATATGCAGAATATTGTTGTTTACATACAAATGCCTATCTTGAATCCACTCCAAATTTTGTGTGTGCCCGTTTGAGCGTCATGAATCAATTTCCGTGACACTAGAAAGAAAATACAATGAGCGCGTTCCATTTAACGTTCATAATGCTCGTAAGCATCTCATTTTCTTGTTATTTATCAAATGTTAAACAAGGATGAAATGATGCACGCGAGCGTTGCGAATGTTAAGTAGAATGCATCCAAAATTAACAGTTACAATCGTCGTTTTATGCCGATTAGATACTCCGATCATACGCGTGAACCGGATCTTCAATGGTGACGCGTCACGAAAGAAGTGAAGTGCAGAGATGCGACTCAAGCAGGTGCACCAGTCTAATGAAGCAATCCTCGAGAGCGAGAAGATTCGCTTCTTCTCTCAGAGGAATGCGCTCCCCCCCCCCTCTCTCTCTCTCTCTCTCTCGCACAATCGAACGCCAATCGTCCGAAGAATAAGAACAATCTCGCTTATAACAGAAAGCTTTCTAGTTATCGAAAAATGTCTTCACAGGACGAAAGATGGGATGACTGAGGGGTATGATGAAACAGCGATGTGAATCGTTAATTAAGAGGCAATTAATAAGTACGGTAGCTCTCGATCGACGCCGGCGAGACCGGTTGGAGGTGGTCCTCGGATCGTTCCCTTCATGGAACAGTATTATCATAAGTTAAGTTTTTCCATTGACGAAGCAATAATCCCGAATCAAAACCGGTCCAGATCGACCCACGGATAGTCGTCGATCACAGAAAGTGTGTTCCGGCCGAAAGGGGTAAAAATGCATTTTCGTAGTGAGATAAAATTTATGATAGCGTTGCGCACGAATGGAAAAGATGTAATTTTTTTATCGAATTTATTCAGATAGTCGCCATTAGTGATGTGCGGGAAATGCATTAACCTGTTCCATATTCCGTTCATACGATCGATACCAATCGATTTAAACCACGCGGAATATTAATGTTAACATATCAGTGTTGCTGACGATTACCTGCAAACTGTCTAGGCACGAGAAAGTTGATAAAACGACGAGTGCCCGATTTCATCGAGTTCTTGTCGATGGTTCCTTATAAACGGTACGGTAAAATTAATGACCCGCCGGATGTATGTTTTGCACCGTTTCTCCTTTACAAGTTTTACACTTTCACGATGTGCGTCGAAGCATATATATTACATATATTAGATTGACCCTGCTAATAGCGATACTTTTCACAAGCTTTTTGCAAAACAATTATATACGGAATCTATTTTAAACGTATTTTAACAAAGCCTGCGAGTTTAAAATATAAAAACGACGTGGAAGACAAGTCAAACGAGCAGAAAAAGCCAAGAGAGACGAGAAAATTATTTTCTCGTCGAATTAAAACTGCTTTTTTGTTAAAACTGCTTCGACATACTAAAAAGGGAAGATGGAAGCACCGTTTCCCAACGATAATCTCGAATGCGAGATTTTTTCTGGCCGAGTACATAAAATGTTAAATGCTCAGGGCAGAACGACACGCGATATTCTGTCGGGAGCTGGTCGTCCACGCCAGAGGATATATTCTTGCGGATCAGGACAAGTATCAGTACTGGAAGAGACAACACTAATAAGTCCTTCTCGGATGGGATCGTCGCTTCACGATTCGCGCGATTAGTTTCGCGATGAAGAGAGAGAAGAAGAAGACGACGAAGAACTGGTTCGCGGAAATCAACATCCTCGCAAAGAATAAATATTTCACGATCTGGAACGCATTCTGACGGAACGGCGATGTACATAGAGTTTATTGCAATCGATAATAGCTCGTGCTGCATGGATTACGATAAAGGTGGACGTTATCATGTTTCCATGTCGTTCCACGAGAGACGTTTCGGCTTTCGATGGCCATGCCGCAGCATCGATTTGGAACACTAGTCGTCGTCGTCGTCGTCGTCGTCGTCGTCGTCGTCGTCGTCGTCGTCAGTCGCGGGGAGATTGTTGGGAGTAACGATCTTTCAGAAATAGAGCGGATCGAAGGTGCAGCGGACTGTGTCTGAAAACGAACGAGCATCAAACAGCGCGCTCCAGCTCTCGTAATAAGCGCAGGGATAAGAAAGCGGAGGTGGATTTGGGGCCGAACGGATCGTTCTCCGCGACGGAATACGCGAATGCGCGATGAAGAGAGAAGATGGAGCGCAAGAACGAGAGATAGAGAAAGAGAGAGGAGGGAGACAGCATCGAGTTACGAATACTGAACCTATTTTCGGTTCGGCAAAATGCAAGCAGAACGATAGACCCATGATGCATCGCGGCGTATGGCGTAAATCAAGCAACCCGCGCGAGTAAGGAGGATCGATTCCAACAGTACCAGCCCACGCTCGCATTATATCAGCCGGTCAGGGCATATTTATTACCTGGGAGCCGTCCAGATTGGAACAAATGCTGGACGAAGCTGCTGTATAATGTTTACATATGTGACCGAAAATGTATTATTGTGATTTGAGGCGCGAACGAAGTCATTTTCCGGTGTCGACAAAATTATTTGTGCCAATATCGTGAACAAGTAGACCGTTGAACTCTCTTACATTGTAACTTTATGAGTTGCATAAATTTTCGCACGAAATACTCTGAAATTATTCTAGTTCTAAATTGAAGAAAACATTACTTCATACAAATATAATTTATAACTTCGAAACTTACGAAGGTAATTTACTGTTATCTCTCCTAAAGGTCTTAATTTAAAAAAATATATCCTTTTGAAAACTTGCACTTAAGAATTGTCACCAATATTTTTAATGACAACAATATAATTTCGTATTACATAGTAGAATCGTCATTTAACATCTACGTACATAAGAAATATCAAATTGTTACTAGATTATATATACAGGGTGTTTCAGAAATAGTTGTAACTCTAAGAGCATGCATATTCCACTCATTGTAAAAATGAAAAAAAATCATAAACATGGATTCGGGAACGCTTCCTTTCCAAATTATAAACATTTCTTATTTAAATTGTACGTATTTACGTCGGATGGCATACTTGCTTTGACGTTTCATGAATTCTACTTCTAATATTGGAGAGTTTCTTTTTGAATCGATTTTTCTCCCACCTATACTTAATGATAACAAATACAGACAATTTTTGGAAACGCAACTCCCTCTAATATTAGAAGGCATTCCACTACAGATACGAATCAAATGTGGTTCATGCATGAGGAAGCTAGCTCTAGCATATTTCAATCGCCTGCTCAAGAGTTCCTGAATAATAATTACATCAATAGATGAATTGATAGAGGAGGACTCATTGCTTGGTCTGCACGTTCTCCTGATTTGAATCCTTTGAATTTTTATGAACACATCTTAAGATCCTTGTGTATAATAATCCTGTTTCTACAACAATTCATGCGACGTCGATGCAAAATATGCATCAACGCGGAAAGAAATCATTTCCAACAATTTCTGTAATGAAAATATAAATATAAGTATAAAATAAAAATAGATAAAAGTATAAAATAAAATATAGGTATAAATAAAAAAATAAAATTAAAAAATGTTTATAACTTGGAAAGGAAGCGTTTCTGAACCCTGAATGTTTATATGACTTTTTTTCATCTTTACAATGAGTGGAATGTGCTCTTAAAGTTTGAACAACTATTTCTGAAACACTCTGTATAAACTTCGATCAACATTCCAGTCTCGAGATTTTAATGTGTCATTAAAAACTTAACGTAGACGTCATACTACGTGTTAATGTTACTTTTTTCTCATTTAGAGCGGGCAAAATATAGGATTGTCGACAGCGTCAAGATGGTGTAGACACCGGACAAGTGTTCTTGTGAACGTACGCAATACAAACGACGTTTACGACAAGGCGCCAAGTGCTTATTCTTATCTGAACCCGACCCGCTTCTTCAAGACTGTACGAGGACATCATATTGCGGAAGGGAGGCCAAATAACATTGTAATGGCTAAGTGTGTTTCTATTTTGCGCTGCCCGCCTTTAGAATCGCCAACGACAGAGCTCACAATATATTATCATCTGCGATGCGGAAAATAATCTTTAACTTGTATTATGATATAGCAATACATATTACAGATATACATATTACAGATATAGCAATCAACAAGACGGTACTGTTCTCATTTTATTCAGCAACTTGTCAGTACATCGTAATATAAAAAATAATTTAATATAAAGAAAAATAAAAATTACTCTCTCCTTTTCCTTCTAAAATAGAAATAAAATGCTCTATTTTCTATCATTTTATTCGGAGACGCGATATTCATTCTCTTCGCATTATGTAATAACAACTTACATCGCGGAAATGATCAATGTTAAAAATTTCCTTAAGGCGCCACCTGAATCCAGCTTTAAGTCGCGGTAAAATATTTCCGCGGTCTTATTCCTAACAAACCGGTAATCTTCACGAACGGCGACGCCCTGCATCCTCGCGGCCGCGTTGATAATATAACACACGCTTATATACGTGCGTACGTGTGCGTAAGATAACGCGCTGTATATGGCCGCGGGATATGAGGAAGTCGGGATTTGTGGTACCAAGAAGCCGTGATTGCCGTGGCCCTCGCGCTGCCACGTTCATTACCGATCGCGCCATTAATCTGGAGCGAGCTGATGGCTCGCAGGCCAGTAAATATCTGGAACGATAACATCTGCGACTTAACATTCGTTCCACGTAGTGCCGTTCCCGCTGAGTTTTCATACCACGGGCTACTTGTCCTCCTTAGCAATCAGGAGCAACACCTTCGGAGAGCGATAGACGACTGGATTGTCAGCCAGCTCTCATGCGGTAGCATTTTCAATTTAAATTTGATAAATATATTCGTTTAATAAATTTGCATTTATACATATCGTTCTTTGATAAAACGTAAAATGTATAGAAAATGCAAAGAAACTATAAAAATATCACATTAAATTATACATGTTTGTTATTATTTAATACTTATAAATGTTTATAATTATTATTCTTATAAAAATTGATCACTAATATTATTCAAAAATATATGTATAAATCTTTAAACAATTTTTCCAATATTGTTGAAATATATTTGTGAGAAAATCGAGAGCATAGAAACTCGGAAAACATTATGTAAGATAAGTGTTGTGAACGCGAAGGTATTTCGGTTCTTAGATTGTTCGAGTAATTAGATATCCCTGGAAATACATCAGGTGCTGACTGGTTCGCCCGATCGTTGTGCGTGAGTTTATACGACGAGAGCGGTTTCACGCTCCTAGAGAATAAGCGATATTGGTTTACCAGATTGGAAAAGCGATAGCCGTGCTCGCGCGACGTACCTCCTTTCCTTGTATTTACATGTAAAGTACGTCAATGCAACGAGAATCGTACCTCCTTCCCTTCGACTTTGTAAGCTCACACGCTTGTACCCATAATTCCCATCGTCTTACGATAGTTCTCAGCGAACGGTATGAAATCTGATGCACTCTCAATTGCAAACAAAGTCACATTAACAGTCCGCACCTGACTGTTTAGAAACAGAATGATTCCTACACGCATATCGCATGCTTCCATCAAGTTTGATTTCGCAATCGGATTCTGGAATCGTGCATGTACGATATTTGTAATTCGTGAATTTCATCCTGAGTGAATTTCATCCATCGTATATTCGTGTTAAAAGGATGGAAAAAAAGATGATCGTGTGCTTTTCAACATACATAATGGCATATAGTGAATTACGAGTCGAAATATTGAGTTCACGTTCCTCTCGGAGTATTCAAAGGTCCATCAAGTTTATTGATGTCCGATACAGTCTAAAAAATGAAAAAAGCGAGTGTATTCAACGGACATGTATGCGTCACGTAGGGCGAAGTATTAACCAAATAAGCACTCACTACATCAGTCTGTAACCGATACTATAAACGCGAAGAACACTGTGTCTGTCTGGCTTTCCGCGCCACATACAGCTGATGTTTATAATCTCGCTTCCTTGTCTTGCTGCCTTCTTTACAAGAAAGAAAGAGAGAAGATATCGCGATACCCGTAGCAATTAAATCGTCGGGATAATAATTAACTCTCAGCATCGTGAGGCGGCTGATGTCGCACGGGGAATTGGAAAACGGGCTCTCGATCTTGGCGCGATATGAACGATTACGAGCGAGTACGCGATCAGGGCGACAAGCGGCCGCGCCGCATGGAATTATTGGCGAATTTGCATCTTAATGGAACTATCTACCCCACCTGAGAGAGAGAGAGAGAGAGAGAGAGAGGACTCGCATCATAATTCCTCGAGCTATTCGCTACCGTCGACGGCAAAGAGAAAAACGATGCCGCTGAAAATAGCCCCGCGGCGGGATGTTGCGGTCCGACGATGCATCGCGTTGCGTCGACGTTTACGTGGAATCGAAAGTTTCGTAAGTGTGTGCCACATAATCATCTGATTCTCCTTTTTATTGCAGATCTTTCGGGGATGTCTCGTAAAGCGCAAGTGTAACGAGCTGCAAACTTTGAGAAGGAAAGCAAAGTTGCGTCTCACGAACTGCCTCGATTAAAATTACGCGTATCAAAGTATATTTTTATAATTAATTTTTCAAACAAACATTAAATACATATGGTGTGTATATTTATAAATTTCTTCATTTTTCTACTAAAATGCAACAAATGTTGTTATGTGAAACGTTGTGAAACAATGCTGAGTTTAAGTTTTGAGAAACACAATACTTAAAGATAAGTTGTTTATAAATTTTTATATTCGATATATATCTACTGCTAGTATCTCATCGAGATACTAAAATGGAGATGGGTAACGCAGAGAAGCTCATTCCAGCAATCTTGCGTCGTCTACCACCACGTCGCGTACTTTCCGCGGAGCGAGAGAGAGGAAAATTCTGAAATAGAAATGCAGGAGAAACGAGCCAGGCAGCGGGAAACTATTTTGGGTGAGGTCAGAGGCTGAGGTCAGTCTATGAGGCCTGGTCAGCCTCCCACGAGTCTTGGAACCCTGCCAAGTCCGACACCCACGCAATCTACCAAACAGAAACCTGCCGAGACTCAAGCAACGATGTACTACTTGGATCATCATAATCTACGAGATTTGAACATTAAGAAATCATCTTGGAGAACACGCTCGTACGCACTATTTAACAACGCATTAACAAAATATAATTCTTTGTTATTATTCTCTAAATTCTTTGAAGTGGAATCTCACTCTAAAGAGTGATAATTGAAAAAGTCTTGAAAGTCTTGAAAAAGATTCAATCTTTATCAATTTTCAATCTTTAAGAATGAAATTTCACTCTTCAAAGTAAGATTCAAAAGTTTTACACATCAGTATATATATATATATATATTTCAAAGTTACAAACAAATTATTGCACAGAGATAATCAATGAGTCTCTCTCTATTTTTCGCAATAATTTGTTCAATTAAGGATTATAAATCACTTTTCTTCTCTAAAATGATTTAATAAAATGTTAATAACGGAATATCTACAAAGCTTTGTAAACACTCAAGTGTTTAGAGGTAACGAAGAGATTTCACATCTCAAAGTTTCCATTTTCATGAAATATATACGTTATTATCAACGGCTTAACCATTATTTATAAATTTTTATTAATAATATAATTAACATAAATAAAATATTTTTATTCAGTAGACGGCAACTAAAATCTCTATTTATGAGTAACCGACCAATCGGAGATATTTTGTGTAGATCGCAATATAACGGATGTCAAAGAGTCTAAGCACTCGATGGAATCGCAGACTTTCGCTCGGTACATGGAAGACAGAAAAGGTATTGTGGATCGATTCACGATGATGACGAGACACGAAAACGAGATGAATTTAAGATGTCCGAGTAGCAAATACGTTCCCGCTCGTAGGAATTTATGGTTGTGTCGTGGTGAAGCACGGTAATAGCTGTAACATGACAGATATTAGCAACGATTATTACTTGCGCCATCGTACTTATATGTATATAGGAATCGCCTTCTTCAGGACACCTTAACAAGACGTGAATAATGGACGATATTTCGCTATTACGAAACGCGTAACGCTCGATACAGCGAAATAATTCAGCGATAATAGCTATGGAAATTTGTATGAGCCGCTCGAAAACTTAACTAGCTGTCATAAGAAACGTCAAACAATTTGACGGAAATGCAATGCAATATCGAATTGCTTCGCTCCTAAGTAAAAATTGCATTCTCGTGATATTTCTGCATTCAACAATTTTCTCAGAGAAACTCGATCTGTTTTTCGAAAACATCATCTGTATTTTTATGTGTATATTCTGATCTAGAATTAAAATCTATAGCATAAAATGCCTACTGACATGATAGAAAGAGATTTATCATGCTAGCTTACGTTCTAAAAAAGATACGAAAATATATTTCTTTCCACGATTTCAACAAAATGCATAAAAGGCGAGCGAAAACTTTTCTCAGAGGAACTTTATCGAAAATGACTTTGCCAAGTTTCGAAGTGACGGCAACATTCGTTGGGTCGCGGCCAAGAAAAAGGGAATGGCGTGGGTGAGTCGTGCGAGCAAAGCGAGCTGACCCGAACTCGTCGCATACGACTCGACCTCGCTGGTTTCTCTGAAAATAACTATGCTCATTTGACGTCACCGACCAATTCAAATCGACCGCTCTTTTCCCTTCCTGTCGCTCCACAATTTCATATGGCGTTCAAAGAAATACATTGTAATAATTAAATTAAAATCTTTTTTATACAAATTTAGCAGAACAAGATAAATGAAGTAAAAAAATCATTAGTATTAATTTTGACAATCAAGCTTTTTTTTATATTAGTAATCTTAATGTATAGCAAAATGCGAATATTTATATTAATCTTGAATTTTATCATTTTTAATAAAATACCAAATACTTCAAATAATTTGTTCAATTTACGTAAGAATCTTATAGTGCAATCTGAGGAATGTTTCTGCTGCAAATTTAACAAGTGTCCACAGCACTCGGTCTGCTAACTAATGATTCAAGCATGAGTGCACGGTAAGTCGTGGAAGTAACGGGAAGCGTATATTCGCGCTGTCGTCGTAACGAGTTGTGAAAAGATTGCATTCACGGTGATGGTACGAGCGCGAAAAGTGGAGGAGGATCGAATGACTCGAGGCAATCGTCCGATTTAACCTCTAACGAAAGGTTAACGCAATTTCCCTATGAAAATCGGGCCATGAAGATGCATCGAGGCTTCAGACGAGTCGATCCACCAACAAGAGGAGAACGGATCGAGATCGAGGGACGCAACGAAGCAGGGTCAAACGAATAGTGCAATTTCAACGTAATGTTCTTACACGACCGCGATCGCGATCGATAGCGATTTGCTGAGAGAAAGATGGCACAAGATACGTGACTGTGATCTTGGGCGCACGCGAAACGAGAAAAGAGAAAGAAAGGAAGGACGAGCGAAAGATGAACGAAGGAAGTGGACTTGATGGAGAACAAGGAGGGAGGGGCCCGAGAATGCGTGAAGATCGAATCTCGGAAGATCGTTTCCGATCTGCGAAGACCGGATGCATCGCTCACCAGTCGCGTAACTCGTTCGACCGAGCAGAAATGGCTCGCAGGGCGCTAATGGCTTGAGAGAAATAAATAGCACTCGTTATCGGTGCAACTTGCAAAAAGTGGAGTCGACGATGGAGACATACAGAATCGCTATAAACGTGTTTACTATTGTATATATATATATTCGCTTCAAAGCTTCGAGAGATTCAAAGTGGTATGTTCACCAATGTATAATCCACAAATAGTAAAAGGAAGAGAAAAAAGAGAATTTTTCTTATTACTTTATACACCGCCGGTACATGGTAACAACGTAAGATTCTACAAAGGTTCCGTTCAAATGGACCAATAAATAATTGCCCCGATGTCGTTGGATTTCCGAGCGGTTAATTAACGAGGCGGTTAACGATGTACAGCGTGAATGCTAAAACGCGCCTTCATTACCGCATAGCGTATCTTTTAAAGTCGATATTCTGATATCTAAGGATCAAGTATGGTACATAAGTATACAATAAGTGTACAAATGCACAAGTTGAATTAGAAAGTTAAAATTGTGTAAATCGTTTCGTATTGAGAAAAAAACAGAGAGAGAAAGAGAGAGAGAGAGAGAGAGAGAAAGAGAGAAATTTTTATATTTTTCATTTCATAAAATTATTCTTTTATACATGTATATGTTTAAATGTGTACAAATTAAAGAAAAAAATAATTTCATAAAATATAAAATATAAATAATTATTTTATATACCTACATAAAGTTTTTATATCTTATATTTTATAATTTATAAGATTATATGTAGTAGTTTGAAATAAAATTCATATAAGTTTATATATTTATGTATCAAAAAATTTCTAAATCGATTCAACAAGGTCTATTAAAATATATTATCTATATATTTATACGACAAACGGCGTTGTAATGAAACATTATGTGGTTAATGTGTGGAAACGATCAATTATTAGAGACATGGATGTACTATCACTTCACAGATACTTAGCGCACCTTGTCGTAATTAATTGTACGAGTCCCAGAGAGTCAACTTTACAAGCAACCACGTCGTCGTTGTGAAATTTTATTTCTATCCCACTATAGAAATAGTTAAGAAGATAAAAATACAGATGTTAATTAATATACGATAGGTTATTTAATTATCCAATCACATATATCATGATGCTTCATAATCAGTGGACACTGTTAAGGATTTGATGTTAAATTGAAATCTTTAATTGTACATATGACAAAATAAATGAGTATAATTGTACTCTGCACACTTTATTACAATAAATAATTAGACAAATACTATCGACATGCATCATGGAAAAATATTTAACATCAAACGAATATTTGTGACACATCCTGACAAGAGTTCGATAACGTATTGCAAATAATTGATATAGTTACATACTAATTAAACTCATTAACTAACAAACCTCGACAAGGTACATGTTCAAAGTTTCACAAATCTATCTATCTATTACCTATCGTCGAGCTCGCGCGCAGTGATTAATGAACAAATAGTAGAAGAATTATAGCGGTCGTCATTCAGTAAGGACAATAATTAAAAATATTTGATAAACCCCGCGCGAGACAAATCGGAACACTTGATTTATGCACCGCGTTGGCTATTAATATGTACAGAATGTTCGTCGGAGAGCGTACGCTGAGACAGCGTGTACCGCAACGCCTGACTATTTACCACCGAACATTCCAATTAATTAGACAACTATCAGAAGCTAAACGTTACCGGTACATTACAACTAGACTGCGCGATCATACGGGTGCGCCAGTCCGCGAGATTAACGTTGCATGCAAATCACAGTCGAAGCGATTCGCACACGACGGCTATTCGGTGAGCAGCGCTGCGTTCCGCTGCATTGTATCGCGGCAGCAGCTAATTGCCGTTCGCCCGAAAACACGCATAAATCGTCATTGGGTTACTGCAGCACTGGCAGCACTAATTACAATAGCAATTTCCTTATCGATCTCTTATGATCTCTGCGGACGGGCGCGTAAACGGCAAGCATAAGAGCGAGCGATTAATGCGAGCGCCGATGTAAATTTCTTCTCGTGAAACTCGAGCGCGGGCCGTTCACGGCGAGATTAATTGCCACGATCTGTACGATTGCCGGCGTACATGAAATCGGTATATCGTGCGAATCTCAGATTCTCTCTCTCTCTCTCTCTCTCTCTCTCTCTCTCTCTCTCTCTCTCTTTTTCAATGCATCTTCCTCTACGTGTATATTAGCGCGGCGAACACGTGGGCGTGCACGCGAATCTAACTTTTATTCCTACCGCAGTGCGAGAAACATTTACGCACATAGGAGGAGACAATGCAAACATTCGTTTATCTTCGACATGCGTTGATTTACCAGGCGTGCGATAAATCGCCTCTCCATAACTCATTCGACGGTATTTCGCGTCTGGCAGCAGCGCGCAATCAACGTTACGTAATCGACAACAATATTCTGTGACGAAGAAGTACGTTAAATAATTGGACATCATTCTAAACCTTTACATGAGAAAAAATTGTTTTACCAATTTTTACGTAATATTACCTGCTATAAGAAACGTTTCTTTCTCGAATAATATTTATCCTCTCTCTTGTAATCGATAGTGATTTGGAAAGGAGATATGCGGATATACCTTTAAAAATGATAAATAGCGTTTTATTACATTGATAACTACAAAAGTAAGTTCAACAACGGTCTGTGTTGCAGTAGCACAACCGGTACGACTACTTGGTAAATACTTTTCGCACTCCGAACTGAT
>Ga0157363_1002001_pt1 | contig 17622 bp, 11 predicted proteins | sample AttsexASBM1_FD_111477 | JGI IMG/M metagenome (GOLD analysis project Ga0157363, IMG submission 111477) | Fungus gardens microbial communities from leaf cutter ant in Ribeirão Preto, State of São Paulo, Brazil - Atta sexdens ASBM1 | ecosystem: Host-associated > Fungi > Mycelium > Unclassified ... | reverse complement strand
GCTGAGACTTCATCTTCGCGGTATAGGTATCCAGATCGCTGGTCTTTTTTTCCGTGCTCACCAGATGGCACAGCTGGCTGGCATACACATTCTCTTCGCTGGTGTTATCACCGTCGGCGGCGATGGCACTGGCGGAGAGCGAGAGCCCAACGAGGGCGATCAATATGGCTTTCATAACAGACTCCAGTAATTTCCAGAAAATCACTTTTGATTATGTTGCGCACGTGCCGCCTGACGGGCGGCACGCCAGTTTAATAACGGCGTCACCGTGATGCCGTGCAGCACGATGCTGCACACCACTAACGTCAACGCCATATCCACCATTTGCTCTGCTTGTGGGCCACGCATGCCGTGCACCCAGGCGTAAGCAATGTAATTGATACTGCCGATGCCGCGAATCCCCAGCCAGCCAATGAGCAGACGGCGCATGAGCGGAATTTCACAGCGCCAGGTGGTGATCCATACCGCCAGCGGACGCACGACTACGAATAGCAGCAGCGCGAGGCCAATGCCAGTTAGATTCCAGTGATGCGCCAGCGTGATACCCAGTACCACCATCAGTCCGGCAGCCAGCAGGCGTTCGATGGTATCGCCAAACGACAACGCATCGCCGACTACCAACCCCATTGATTTGACCATACCGCTGCCACCGTGCGCCAGTCGTTGATTGGGATTGACGCGCGCCTCAGCGGGCAAGTATTGCTCCTCTTCTGACAACTCGTCTTGCGGATAGTGCTTCACCACACGCAGCTCAGCGCGACGTAGCCCAACACCCGCCGCAAAGGTGGCGAGGAAGCCGGATGCATCTACCGCTTGCGCCGCCGCATAACTAAGCGCGATGAGTGCCAGCGCGAGAAAATCATTGGGTGCAATATCCTGATGCGCGCTGCGCAACTGGGTCGCCAGTTGGCCAATCAAGCGACCGAGCAGATAGCCAATGGCTACCCCGCCGCCGATGGCCCACAGCCCATCTCTCAAAGCCCATTCACTCAGGTGGCTGATACTCAGCGTATCGGACTGCATCATGAGCAGCGCCAGCATCAACAGCGGCAGCGCCGATCCATCGTTCATGCCCGCTTCGCTGGAAAGCGCCACGCGTAATGCGTCATCATCGCGCGCATCGTTAACGGAAATCAGGCTGGCCAGCACCGGATCGGTCGGTGCCACAATGGCACCAAATGCCAGCGACAGCGCCCAGTCAAAACCGGTCATCCAGTGCACCAGCAGCGTCATGCCGCCTACGGTGAGAAGCATGGCAGGAAACGCCAGCCGCACCCCCAGGCGCCAGGCATGGGCTGTGAGTGGCACGCGTAATTTAAGGCCTGTGATAAACAGCGAGGCTGCCATGGCGATTTCGGTGAGATGGGCGGCGAGTTCGGCGTGCCCGAGAATATCGAGTTGCAGCAGATTGAGCAGCCATGGGCCGCAGAGAATACCCGCGAACAGGTAAAGTCCAAATGCGGTCACTGGCCCACGGTGAATCCAACCGGAAGCCAGTGACATGAGAAGTAACAGACCACCGGTGGCGGCGGTCCAGGCCAGGAAGTTCATAACGCTCCGTTTTTAAATAACATTCTCCCTTAAGCCTGGCACAATATACTCAATCAGTTTTTCAGATGGCGGCTCGCCAGACGGATCATTAAAGCAAGCGCAGCGGCGAGTGTGGAGAGTGCTACCACACCTGTCCAGCCAAAGTGAGCCAGCGCCAGACTACCGAGCGCCGCGCCGGTTGCCATGCCGATAAACACCACAGTGAACATCAGCGCATTCAGACGGCTACGCGCTTCTGGCGCCAGGCTGTAGACCAGCGTCTGATGCGCTACCAGCGTGGCCTGCACGCCCAAATCGAAGCCGATGGTGCTGATGATGATCAGGCCAATCTGAGCCGGAACCGGTAACAGTGGCAGCAGGAACATCAGCGCAAATGACACCATCACCAGCGTGGCACCATACTGGGTGACACGTGCAGGGCCGATGCGATCCGCCACGCTTCCCGCCAGCGGTGCCGCCAGGGCCCCAGCCGCACCCGCCAGACCAAATGCACCTGCTACTGCACTATCAAAATGGAAGCGCTCACTCAGCATCAGCGCCAGCGTTGACCAGAAGGCGCTGAAACCTACGGACAGCAAACCCTGTGCCAGCGCGGCACGGCGCAGCGTCTGGTGGTGTTGCCACAAATGCGCCAGCGACAGCAGCAGACGTGGATAGCTCACCGAGGTGCCCGGTTTAAAGCGTGGCAGCACGCGCCACAGCGCGAGGCTAATCAGCAGCACGGCCACCGCCGCCACCATGTACATGGTGCGCCAGCCCAGATATTCCGCCACCACGCCGCTCACCACGCGTGACAACAGAATACCGACCAGCAAGCCGGTCATCACCGTGCCAACAGTTTTACCGCGACTGCGTTCTGGCGCGAGTGCCGCCGAAGCCGGCACGATGTCCTGTGCCACGGTCGCGGTTAAGCCGGTGACAAAGCTGGCGATCAGTAACGCGTTGATGCCGCCCGAGAAGCCACACAGCAACAGCGCGGCGACCAGCATCAGTCCTTTAATCAGGATAATGGTGCGGCGGTCATGGCGGTCACCAAGCGGTGCCAGCAGCAGAATACCGAGTGCATATCCCGCCTGGGTCAGCATCGGCACCATGCCGACGCTACCAATTCCAACGTTAAATTGTTTGCTGATGATATCCAGCATCGGCTGGCTGTAGTAAATCGATGCCACGCTAAGCCCGGCTCCTGCAGCGAGCGTAAACACCAGCGGCGCTGGCAGTTTTTCAGCTGGCAATGCAGTAGATTGCGAAATGGCTGACATAGTGAATTCCCCCGTGAAAGTGCGCTTATTAAAGCGCGTCGCGGCCATACGCGGTAGACTCGTCAAACACAGAACTGTTATGCACAGTGCGTATGAGAAATCCAACCAGTATTGACCGCATTGAACTGATGCAGACCTTTATTCGTATTGTCGAAAGTGGATCGCTGTCAGCCGCCGCTGCGCAGTTGGGCACGACACAACCCACCATCAGCCGCCGGTTGCAGGCACTGGAACAGCGGTTAGGACTGAAGCTGATTCTGCGAACCACCCATGCTTTGAAACTCACCGATGACGGCGAACGTTGTTATGCGCAAGCGCGGCAGTTGCTGGCGACCTGGCACGCGCTAGAGGATGAACTGACCGGTTCCAGTGATGACCCGATTGGCACACTGCGCGTGCGTGCGCCCCATGCGTTTGGCCAGGACCAATTAATCGATCCGCTGGTGGATTACCTGCAACGTTACCCGCGTCTGACGGTGGAGTGGATGCTCAATGATCGCACGCCGGACTTTATCAGCGAAAATGTCGATTGCGCGATTCAGGTCGGTGCAGTGAACGATCCCTCGCTGGTGGCGATTCTGCTGGCTGAAGTGCCGCGCTTTGTGGTCGCCGCACCTTCACTGCTGGCACAGCATGCGCCGATTGAGGATGTCAGCCAACTGACCGACCTGCCATGGCTGGCGCTGACCAGCTTTTACCGCAATGAGCTTGCACTACAGCGCTTGAGTGATGGGCAGCCGATGAATCTGCCGATTGCGCCTCGCCTCGCCAGCGACAGCTTATACGCCATCCGCAAAGCGGTATTGGCCGGCATGGGTGCAGCGATTGTGTCGTCGTGGGTGGTGCAGGAGGACTTAGCAAAAGGGGATTTGATTCAGCTGGTGCCCGAGTGGCAAGCCCCGCCGCTGCCGGTGTGGCTGACCTATCCGTGGGCCAGTTATTATCCCGCTCGTATGCGGCAGTTTTTCGCGATGATCAGAGAGGTGATGCCGAAACTAGCGGGCACACAGCCGGTGCGGTGAAGACAATGCCGCCATAGCAATGTGGTGACGTCACGTTAAAGGGTGCCTTCAGGGAAGTGGTGCAGATTTTCGTAGGAGGCGCAGTTCCTGGGAGGTTGTGCGGATTCTCAGGCGTTGGGCGGATTTCCGTAGGGTGCGCATTGATGCGCACCTCGTACACGAAACTACTTCTTCTCGACCTTCGACATATTATCCAGCCAGCCCATCACGAAGGCCGACAGCACAAAGGTCAGGTGGATAATCACGTACCACATCAGCTTGCTGTCATCGACATTGCGCGCGTCCATAAAGATGCGCAGCAGGTGGATCGATGAAATCGCGACAATCGAAGCCGCGACTTTGTTCTTCAGCGAGCCGGAATCCATCTTGCCCAGCCAGCTCAGCTTCTCTTTGTTCTCATCAATATCCAGCTTAGAAACAAAGTTCTCATAGCCAGAGAGCATCACCATCACCAGCAATCCGCCGACCAGCGTCATGTCCACCAGCGACAGCAGCAGCAGAATCAGATCGTTCTCAGCAATGCTGAGTATGTTGGGCAACAGGTGAAAAATTTCCTGGAAAAATTTAACGGTCAGCGCCAGCAGCCCCAGCGAAAGTCCAATGTAAACCGGAGCCAGCAACCAGCGCGATGAATACATCAGGTTCTCGATAAAACGTTCCATAATTTCCCATTAATCAACAGACAAGTGGGCGAGTATAACCGAACTTGTGTGAAGTTATTTCAGCGCTTCTTCAGAAATTTCAGGCGCTACCGGCAGCGGCAGCGACAAGCGAAACTCCGCGCCGCCTTGCGGTCGGTTTTCTGCCCAGATGCGCCCGCGATGGGATTCAATAATGGTTTTACTGATCGCCAGACCGAGCCCGACGCCCGGCACCGCCGACTCCTTATCGCCGCGCGCAAACTTGTCGAAAATGCGCGTCATGTTCTCAACGGCGATGCCCGGACCGTTGTCCCACACCGCAATCTCCAGCCGCTCTTTGTCACGCCAGGCGCGAATACCGTGCTGCGCGGCGTTACCGGCATATTTGAGGCTGTTCTCGATCAGATTGGTAAACACGCGCTCCAGCATCGCGCTATCGCCTTTGATCAGCACCAGTTCCGGCGGCAGTTCCAGTGCGAAATCATGCCCTTTTAGCGACGGCCCCATACTGCTCAGCGCCCCGCCAATCACTTCATCCAGCGCCACCCACTCCTCGCGCAGATTCAGTCCGCCAGACTGAATACGCGCCATATCCAGCATATTGCTCACCAGCCGAATGGTGCTTAATGTCTGTTCCCGAATCTGGTTCGCCTGGCCGACATATTTTGAGTTATCGCCGGCCAAATCCAGCATCAGCATTTCCGCCTGACCGAACAGCACCGTCAGCGGCGTGCGCAGGTCATGCGACAACGCGGATAACAGTGCGTTACGCAGCTGTTCACGCTCTGCCGCCAAACGAGACGCCGCTTCACTCTGCGACAGCGCCATGCGTTCCAGCGCGTTGGCGATCAGCACCGTAAAAGTTTCAACTAAACGCTGCTGTTCCGGGATCATCAGTTGGCGCAGATTTTCCGGCTCTACCACCAACAGTCCACGGCAGTGATTGCCGCTTTTCAACGGCAGAATTTGATACGGCACCGCTGGCAAGGTATCGGTGCCTGCACCGGCGGGCTGTGCTTTGCTAAAGCTCCATTTGGCGATGCCGAGATCGGGCGGCGTACCAATACTGCTCTCACCCACCGCCTGTAACTCACCCTGCTCATTCGGCAGCAGTAGCTGGCTGCGTGCCTGCAAGGTGACATCAATCACGCGCTGGCTGGTGGCGGCGATATCCTGCGGCGTGAGCGCGCTGCCGAGCGATTTTGCCATCTCATACAAATGCCGCGCACGCTGTTCACGATAGCGCGCGACTTTAGCCTGATAGCGCACGCCTGCTGTCAGGTTCCCGACGATCACCCCTACCGCCAGCATCACCGCGAAGGTCACCAGATACTGCAAATCCGATACCGCCACGGTGCCGGTCGGGGCAACAAAGAACAGGTCAAAAGCCAGGATGTTGATCACCGTGGCAAACACCGAGGGCCAGCGGCCAAAGCGCAGCGCGACTAACACCACGGCTAACAGATAAATCATCACGCCGTTGGCCGGATCGAACTCCACCAGTAGCCAGCGACCTACGATCGTCACCAGAATACACAGCGCAATCGCCATCAGGCAGCCGCGCAGATGCAGCCGCCACTTATCACTGTTGGCCTGTTTACCGCCCATCGGATGCGGCGCGTCGCGCACCGGTTCGTCCAGTGCCACCACCAGCAAATCGAGGTCTGGGCCAAGCTGGCCCAAACGCTGGGCAAAACTGTCGCGCCGCCAGCGCCGTTGCGGCTGACGACCGGTGACGATTTTGCCGAGATTATGCTCGCGCGCGTAACGCAGCACGGCGCGGGCCTCATCAGGATCGGACAGAGTAGCGGTTTCCGCACCCAGCTCTTGGGCCAGTTGCAGCGTGCGCAGAATGGCACGACGGCGCGCTTCCGGCAGGCGATTCAGACGCGGCGTTTCCACGTACACTGCGTGCCACTCGCTGCCGAGACGCGCGGCTAAACGCGCGGCGGTGCGCACCAGTTTTTCACTGCCGGTGTCGTCGCCGATGCACAATAAAATGGCGTCACGTGTGTGCCAGACTTTGTCGCGGCCTTGCTGATCGCGCCAGGCACGCATCTGGTCGTCCACGCGGTCCGCGGTACGACGCAATGCCAGTTCACGCAGGGCAAACAGGTTGCCTTTGCGGAAGAAGTTTTCAATCGCGCGCTCGGCGCGATCGCCGACGTAGACTTTGCCCTCTTTCAGCCGCTGACGCAGATCGTCCGGCGGCAGATCCACCAGTACCACCTCATCGGCGCTATCGAAAAACGGATCGGGGACGGTTTCGCGCACCTGGATGCCGGTCACGCCGCCGACCACATCGTTGAGGCTTTCCAGATGCTGCACGTTGACGGTGGTGATCACGTCGATGCCCGCTTCCAGCAGCTCCTCGATGTCCTGCCAGCGCTTGGGATGGCGCGAACCCTGTACGTTAGTGTGTGCCAGTTCGTCCATCAGGATCACCGCCGGATGACGCGCCAGTGCTGCATCAAGATCGAATTCGGCATGCCGTGAACGCCCAGTGGCGCGACGCGGCAATACCGCCAGGCCGTTGAGCAGCGCAGCGGTTTCTTCACGTCCATGGGTTTCCACCACGCCCGCCAGCACATCGAGGCCTTGCGCACGTAAACGCTGTGCCTCCTGCAGCATGGCGAAGGTTTTCCCCACGCCCGCACAGGCGCCAAAGTAGATTTTCAGCTTACCGCGATGGCTGTCGCTGTGATTCAGCAACAGCGCATCGGGATCGGGGCGGGTGATTTCGTCGTTCATCAGTTATCCGTCGTGAAAAGCGCGATAAATCGCGCTATCAATCAATTATCCCTGCAGCGCATCCAGCGCCATATTCAGCCGCAACACGTTCACCGTCTCTTCACCGATAAACGGCAGCAGCGGACGCTCAGTGTTACGGGCAATCAGCGCTTCCACATCCTTCAGCGCCATATTGCGCGCTGCCGCCACACGCGGTGCTTGCCACAATGCGGCTTCCGGTGAAATATCCGGATCGAGCCCACTCGCCGATGCCGTCACCAGTTCAACCGGTACTGCAGCAGGAGCCTGCGGATTAGCGGTGCGCAGGGCAGCCACGCGCTCGGCCACCGCTTTATCCAATGCCGGATTGCTCGCCGCCAGGTTGCTGCCACTGGAGGCCAATGCGTTGTAGGGCGCATCGCCGGTCGCTGATGGACGGCCCCAGAAATGGCCGGGCTGCGTAAACACCTGGCCAATTAAATCGGAACCGCGCTCCGCGCCATCCTGCTCAATCAACGAACCGTTGGCCTGTGACGGAAACCACCACTGCGCTAAGCCGGTGGTCAGCAGCGGATAGACCGCGCCGGTTAACAGCGTCAGCAGTATTAACAATACAATAGCCGGACGTAACTGACTCATTTCTCTTCTCCTTAAACCAGACCAAACAGCGTCAGCAGCAGGTCGATGGCTTTAATACCGATAAACGGCACCATTAATCCGCCGACACCGTAAATCCACAGGTTGCGACGCAGCAGCGCGGCAGCACTCATCGGACGGTAGCTCACCCCTTTTAGCGCCAGCGGAATCAGGAACACAATCACCAGCGCGTTGAAAATGACCGCCGACAGAATCGCTGAGTTCGGTGAGTGCAGATGCATCACGTTCAGCATATTGAGCTGCGGATAGGTGGCCGCAAACGCCGCCGGGATAATGGCAAAGTACTTTGCCACGTCGTTGGCAATACTGAAGGTGGTCAGCGAACCGCGCGTCATCAGCATCTGTTTACCGATATGCACCACTTCCAGCAGTTTGGTTGGGTTGGAGTCGAGATCGACCATGTTCCCAGCCTCTTTCGCCGCCTGCGTGCCCGAGTTCATCGCCACTGCCACGTCCGCTTGCGCCAGCGCGGGGGCATCGTTGGTGCCGTCGCCGGTCATCGCCACTAAACGCCCTTCCGCTTGATACTGGCGGATCAGTGCCAGCTTGGCTTCCGGCGTCGCTTCCGAGAGGAAATCATCCACGCCCGCTTCTGCCGCGATGGCCGCCGCCGTCAGCGGGTTATCGCCAGTAATCATCACCGTCTTGATGCCCATTTTGCGCAGCTCGGCAAAACGTTCTTTGATGCCGCCTTTGACGATATCTTTCAGCGCCACCACGCCGAGCACCTGTGCGCCTTCGGCCACCACCAGTGGCGTGCCACCCGCGCGCGCCACTTCTTCGACGCTGGCGTTCACTTCTGCCGGGAAACGGCCGTTGTTGGCTTCGATATGGCGGCGAACCGCGTCAACGGCCCCTTTACGAATCAGACGATCCTGCACGTTGACGCCGCTCATGCGCGTCTGTGCCGAGAACGGAATAAAACTCGCGCCCATGCTGCTGAGATCGCGTTCGCGCAGGTTAAATTTTTGCTTCGCCAGCACCACGATGCTGCGCCCTTCCGGGGTTTCATCCGCCAGCGAGGCCAGCTGCGCGGCGTCCGCTAACTGCTGCTCGGTGACGCCAGGTGCAGGCATAAACTGCGTCGCCTGGCGGTTACCCAGCGTGATGGTGCCGGTTTTATCCAGCATCAGCACATCGACGTCGCCCGCTGCTTCCACCGCACGACCGCTGGTGGCGATGACGTTTGCACCGAGCATGCGGCTCATCCCCGCCACGCCAATCGCCGACAGCAAGCCGCCGATAGTGGTCGGAATCAGACACACCAGCAGCGCCACCAGCACCGTTACGCTCACCGGCGTGCCGCCGTAGGCCGAGAACGGCCACAGGGTGGCCGTCGCCAGCAGGAACACGATGGTCAGCGACAGCAGCAGAATGGTCAGCGCGATCTCGTTCGGCGTTTTGCGGCGTTTAGCGCCCTCGACCATGGCGATCATGCGATCGAGGAAGGTTTCGCCCGGATTGACGCTGCACTGGATCACCAGCCAGTCGGACAGAATGCGCGTACCGCCGGTGACTGATGAGAAGTCGCCGCCGGATTCGCGGATCACCGGAGCTGATTCACCAGTAATCGCACTCTCATCCACTGACGCGCCGCCTTCCAGCACTTCGCCGTCACACGGAATGATGTCGCCCGCTTCCACCAGCACCACATCGCCTTTACGCAAGGTGTCTGCCGCTACCGGCTGCCACTGCGCGCCATGACGTGGCTCAGCCAGCTTTTTCGCGTCACTGGTTTTACTGATGCCTTTCAGGCTGTTGGCCTGCGCCTTGCTGCGCCCTTCCGCCAGCGCTTCAGCGAAGTTAGCAAACAGCACCGTGAACCACAGCCAGATGGCGACCCCGGCGGTAAACCCGGCGTTACCGCTCAGGTGGCCTGTCAGCATGCCGATGGCCAGCAGCGAGGTCAGAACGCTGCCGAGCCACACCAGGAACATGACCGGGTTGCGAAACTGCACGCGCGGATCGAGTTTCTTCACCGCATCCAGTACCGCGGTTTTCGTCAGCGCTGCATCAAACAGCGCCAGTTGTTGACGACTCATGATTCCGTTATCCCTGAATAAGTTGCAGATGTTCCGCCACCGGGCCGAGTGCCAGCGCGGGGATAAAGGTCAGTGCCCCCACCAGCAATACGGTGCCAATCAGCAGCGCGATAAACAGTGGACCGTGGGTCGGTAACGTACCGTTGCCCACCGGCTGGATTTTCTTCGCCGCCAGTGAGCCAGCGATCGCCATCACCGGAATGATGATGCCGAAGCGTCCCACCAACATGCAGAAGGCCAGCAACAGGTTCCAGAACGGGGTGTTGGCGCTCAAACCGGCAAAAGCACTGCCGTTGTTGTTAGATGCAGACGAAACGGCATACAGCACTTCGCTGAAGCCGTGGATGCCTGGATTCGCCATACCGGCGCGCCCTGCATCCGTCATCATCGCCAGTGCAGTGCCGAGCAGCACCAGGGTAGGCGTCACCAGAATTGCAAGTGCGGTCATTTTCATCTCCCACACGTCGATTTTTTTACCCATGTATTCCGGCGTACGACCAATCATCAGGCCAGCGATAAATACCCCGAGCAGCACGAACAGCAGCATGCCGTACAACCCGGCACCGACGCCGCCGAACACCACTTCACCCAGCTGCATCAGCCACATCGGCACCATGCCGCCCAGTGCAGTAAAGGAGTCATGCATGGCATTCACCGCACCGCAAGAGGCTGCGGTGGTGATCACCGCAAACAGGCTGGAATTGAGGATGCCGAAGCGCGTTTCCTTGCCTTCCATGTTGATGGCACTGTCCGCCCCCAACATCAGGAAGTGCGGATTACCGCGCAGTTCTGCCCACATCACGGTAACCACCGCCAGCACAAACATGATGGTCATCGCCCACAGCAGCATGTGGCCCTGACGGCGGTCGCCCAGATGCTGACCGAAGGTGAAGCACAGCGCCGCCGGGATCAGGAAGATACTCAGCATCTGCACAAAGTTGGTCAGCGCGGTCGGGTTTTCAAACGGATGGGCTGAGTTGACGTTAAAGAAGCCGCCGCCATTGGTGCCGAGCATTTTGATCGCTTCCTGCGAAGCCACCGGACCGAGTGGCAGCGTTTGCTTCGCCCCTTCCAGCGTGGTGAGTGCGTGATAAGGCTCAAACGTCTGGATGCTGCCCTGATAAACAAAGAACAGCGCTATCAGCAGGCTGATCGGCAGCAGCACATACACCGTGATGCGTGTCAGGTCGCGCCAGACGTTGCCCAGCGTATCCAGTGAGCGATTGGCAAAACCACGGATCAGCGCAAAAGCCACCGCAATACCGGTCGCCGCCGACAGGAAGTTTTGCACCGTGAGGCCCGCCATCTGGCTAAAATAGCTCACCGTGCTTTCGCCCGCGTAAGCCTGCCAGTTGGTGTTGGTGACAAAGCTGACGGCGGTGTTGAGCGCCAGATCCCAGCTTAGATTAGGCAAGTGTTGCGGGTTGAGCGGCAGCGACCCCTGCGACATCAAAATCGCCAGCAATAATAAGAACCCCAGCGCGTTGAACAGCAGGATCGCCAGCAGATAGTGCGGCCAGCGCATCGCGCCACTCTCCACACCGGCCAGCCGCCACAGCGCCCGCTCGGTACGCGGCAGCAGCGGCTTGTCGGCCACTAACACCGCAAGAAAACGCCCGAGCGGTTGTGCCAGCACCATTAGCACCAGCAGATAGACCGCAATCAGTAAAAACGCATTCGCAGCCATCAGAATGCCTCCGCATTAAGCAGGGCATAGATCAGGTAGCCCAACAAGATAAACACCAGCACGATGCCGGCAATCACGCCCACGCTCACAGCAACCTCCAGAGGATTTGGTAGTGCTGCAAGCATGCGCGGCGCGGCATAAAGAAGGGGTAAAAAGGCGGGAATCTGGCGTAAAGAAAGTATAAAAATGCTGTCGAATTAGGCGGTTTCCAGTGCCCAGATGCGATTGAGATCGACGTTCTGCCAAAGGCCACTGTCTTCGGCTCCGGTAATGCTGTCAGTGCAGAACGAATCACCGAGATCCAGCTCTTCCGGTTTCAGTTCACGCTGGGCGTGTAGCGACCAAAACACATGCACTTTGGGTTTCAGCAATGATTTTTCACCGGCTTGCACTACCAGCGCCACGCGCCCGGAAGCCAGTCTTACCAGCGATCCCACCGGATAAATGCCGATGGTGCGTACGAAGGCGTGCAGCAGCGTGTTGTCGAAATGGCCGCGCCAGCTCAGCATATTGTGCATGGCTTCGGCGGGCGTCCAGCCTTTGCGATAGGGGCGATTAGAGGTCACGGCATCATAGACGTCACACACCGCGGCCATGCGTGAAAACAGCGAGATCTCGTCCGCTTTCTGGCCATGCGGATAACCACTGCCGTCAAATTTCTCATGATGATGCAGCGCGATATCCAGCAGGTCTTCGCCCGCATCGGCTTCCATGAGCATCTGCGCACCGACAATCGGGTGCTGACGCATCACGGTAAACTCTTCTTCAGTGAGCTTGCCGGGTTTGTTGAGAATCTCCAGCGGCACTGCCGATTTACCGACATCATGCAGCAAACCGCCCATGCCCACGCGCCGCTGCTGGTGTTCATCGAGCCCCATTTTTTTGCCCAGCGAGATCATCAACCCGCACACTGCCATGGAGTGCAGATAGGTGTAATCGTCGTGATTTTTCAGCCGCGCCACGCTGAGCAGCGCAGTCGGTTCACGGGTAATCGATCCGGCAATGTCGTCCACCAGGTCCATCGTATAGTTGAGGTCCAGCCCCTGACCCATACGCGCCTCGTTGAACATTGCCAGCACCTGTGGCTTACCCTGATTGAAGATGGTTTGTGCCTGATCCAGCTCTTTGAAAAATGGGGTTTGCGGAATGGCTTTCTTCGGCGCAGGCTTCGCAGGTGCCTGCACCGACTTATCGAGATCGATCCAGATTTGCTGGATCCCTTCGTTGCGGATCATCGCGATCTGGCGTTTATCGGTGATCAGCATTTGGTTGCGAATGCGTTTGTCCTTGAGCCACCAAACCTCCAGTTTGTGGATGAACATTCCTTGCCGCAATTCGTCAACGGTAATCAGCTTTATCACGATATCTCTCCTTAATATCAGTGGATGGTAAGGAGAGGTATCGGCAGCTGAGCAAATAATCTTCAGGAGTGATTTGTGCGATCTGTGAGAGGGGAAGTGATTTGGATGGGCGCAATGAATTTGCACCGCTACGTTTGCCTGATGGCATCGGTGACGGCGCGATTTATCATGCGACAGAATCTACACCACCCGCGTTAACACCGCTTCGCCCTGCGAAAACGCCAGCAGGTTTTCAAACACCAAATCTGCCATCGCCGCCATGGTTTCATGGGTGCTGCTGGCGAGATGCGGGGTGATCACTACATCATCACGCTGCAGTAACGCGGCAGGCACCGCCGGTTCATGCTCGAACACATCCAAACCGGCACCTGCAATCTCACCGGCTTCGAGCGCCGCAATCAACGCCTGCTCATCCACCACACTGCCGCGCGCAATGTTGATTAAAAAGCCCTTCGGCCCCAGCGCACGTAACACTTCAGCATTCACCAGATGATGTGTGGCGGCACCGCCGGGTAGGGTCAGCACCAGAAAATCAGCCTGCTTTGCCAGTGATAACAGCGAATCGTGGCGCGTGTAAGGCACATCCGGGCGTGAACGCGGGTTGTAAAAATGCACATCCATATCAAACGCCTGAGCGCGCTTGGCCAGCTCCTTACCAATCCCGCCCAGCCCGACAATCCCGCACACTTTACCGCCCACTTTGGTGGTCAACGGATAGCGTCCTTTCGCTTGCCAATTACCGGCGCGCACATAACGATCCGATGCGCTGATGTGGCGCGCCACATCCAGCAGCAGCGCCATGCCGGTATCCGCCACGCAGCTGTTTAAAACGCCTGGCGTGTTGGTCACCACGATGCCACGCGCTTCGGCGGCGGCAATGTCTATCGCGTCATAGCCCACACCGTTACTGCAAATCACCTTTAGATTGGGCAACTGCGCCAGTAGCTCCGCATTCGCCCCCATCAACGCATTGCCGCTGGTCACCAGCGCATCAATACTGGCACCGTGCTCGGCCAGCCACGCGGCCTGATCATCCTGCTGCCACAGCCGCGAAGTAGAGAAGTGCGCGTCGAGATTATCCTGCAGCCGCTGCGGTAACAGCGGCCCTTTTAGCAATACGTTAAACGGCTTTAATCCCATCTTGTTTCCCCTGATTTTCGAAGGATGTTGCAGACGAATCCTGCTCGTCACCGACGCGTTCAATCGGGCCCATCACCAGCAGGAACAGCAGCGCCGCGACGATGCAGTGCGCGCCAACGAACACCAATCCAATACTGTAGCTGCCGGTCAGACCGACGATGATGCCGAACAGCAGTGGCGTGATAAATCCGGCCATATTGCCGATGCCATTGAAGATCGCGCCCGCCAGACCTACTGCTTCTTTCGGTGCGGTATCGCTAACAATGGTCCAGGTACCCGCGCCAGCCGCCACGCCTTTGCCAAAGAAGGCAAACGACATAATGGCGATAATGCCGGCATTGGTCGGGATCACCGCCGCCAGAATCAGCGAGGCGGCCATCAGCATGCCGACGATATACGGCGTTTTACGCGCCCACGACAGGCTCCAGCCGTTAGCCAGCAGCTTGTCAGAGATGTAACCGCCACTGATGCCGCCAAGGAAGCCAAACAGCGCCGGGGCGATGGTGGCAAAGCCCGCTTCCATGATGTTCATGCCGCGTGCCTGGACCAGGTAAATCGGGAACCAGGTGATAAAGAAGTAGCTGAGCGCAATAATGCAGTATTGCCCAATGTAGGCGCACCACAGCATGCGATTGCTGAGCAAGGTTTTGAACATCGCTTTGCTCAAGGGTGGGCGTGCTTTGAGCGTTTGCGCTGAATCGATATCCACCAGCGCACCGCCCTCCTCAATGTATTTCAACTCTGCGGCTGATACATGCGGATGCTGTTTCGGGCTGCGCATATACCAACCCCACACAAACACCGCCAGCACGCCAATACCACCCAGAACAAAGAACGGCCACTCCCAGCCGAAGCGGGATACCAGCCAGCCGGACAGCGGTGAGAAGATGGCAACGGCAAAATACTGTGCCGAGGCAAACAGCGACGAAGCACGACCACGTTCGGCACCGGGGAACCACATGATCACCGCACGCGCGTTGGCCGGAAAGCTCGGTGCTTCAATCAGTCCGAGGGCAAAGCGCAGCGCAAACATCAGTGTCAACGCCATGGTCATGCCGTTGGAAAACTCGCCAATAAAACCCATTAAAATGGTCGAAACCGACCACAGCGCCAGCGTCACGCCATAGACTTTTTTGGTGCCGAAACGGTCGAGGAAGATCCCGCCGGGGATCTGGCCGATCACATAGGCCCAACTGAATGCCGAGAGGATCAGGCCAAGCTGGATCGCTGATAAACCGAACTCCTCTTTGATCGCCGATCCGGAGATCGACAAGATCGAACGGTCGGCATAGGCCACCACGGATAGAAACAGGATCAGACAGAGGATCCAGATACGCACATGACTGTTCTCATTGCGGTTTTTGCTTAGTAACATGGCTGAACCCCTTGATGAAGGAGCGTCCTGCTCCGAAGCGATGATGTTCAGGAATACCGCTTAAATTTCACTGTTCAGCAACTATAGAGAGCCAGATATGGAGTGGTCATTGTGCGGATGGAGGAATCCGCGCGGCTTTTTTGCGCTGGTTTTGGCATCTGCCACAAAGCAGGGTGCGGCGCTGCACAGAACCTTAAAGAAGCCGATGCTTTTGCACCAGAATGTGCGCCAGCTCTGAGAAAAACCTTCGCAACATCACTATGAGCCTGCAAAGCATCATGTATCGGCTCGCCATAGAAAGCCGCAAAGCATCATGCACCGGCTCGTCAAAGGAGGTCGCAAAGTATCCTGCACCCGCGAGCAAAATGTGCGCTTAGCTGCAAAATCCATACATGTTGATTGTCAGGGTCCTTACCGCCTCGTAGTCTGAAAATGATTTCATTGAGCCATTTTAACTCTCATTGAAACATTCATTCTAATAACAAGCTTACCCTGGAGTCCGCGATGAAAACCCTCAAGGCGATACTGTTGCTTGGCCTGCTGTCCAGCTCTGCCTCGGCGTTGGCAGAAAAGATCGGCGTATCAATGGCGTATTTCGATCAGAACTTTTTAACCATTATTCGCCAGTCGATTGATAAAGAGGCCAAAGCGCGCGGACTCGATGTGCAGTTTGAAGATGCGCGCGGCGACGTTGGCCGTCAGACCGATCAGGTGCAGAGTTTTATCGGCGCGGGCGTTGACGCCATCATCGTCGATCCGGTGGATTCCGCCAGCACACCGCAGCTGACCAAACTGGCGCAGCAGGCGAAAATCCCGCTGGTATACGTAAACCGTACGCCAGGTGATAAATCGCTGCCGGCGGGCGTGGTGTTTGTCGGTTCGGACGAGCGCGAATCCGGCACCTTGCAGATGGAAGCGCTGGCAAAAATGGCCAACTACAAAGGCAATGTGGCGATCATGATCGGCAACCTAACCGACGCAGGCGCACTGCAACGCACCAAAGATGTCGAGCAGGTGGTGGCGAAATATCCGGGCATGAAAGTGGTACAGAAGCAGCCGGCGAACTATGCGCGTAACGAAGGCATGGATCTGATGCTCAACTGGATCGGCAACGGCGAAGCGATTGATATCGTTGCCGCTAACAACGATGAAATGGCGATCGGTGCCGCGATGGCGCTGGCGAAGAGCAACAAGAAGATTCTGGTGGGCGGGATTGATGCCACGCCGGATGGCCTGAAAGCCATGGCGCAGGACAAAATGCAGGTCACCGTGTTCCAGGATGCGATAGGTCAGGGCAAAGCCTCGGTGGATGTGGCGCAAAAGCTGATGAAAGGCGAGAAAGTGGATTCACACGTGTGGATTCCGTTCGAGCTGGTGACCAAAGAGAATATGCAGAAGTACGTCGAGAAGAGTCAGTAGCGTTTGCACGGTCGCCATAAATGGCGACCCTACGACCCTCCCCCCGCCGCCGCCGTAGGGTGCGCATTTATGCGCACCTGGCCAAATACCGCACAAGTTTTAATGACGCATTTATGCGCACCTGGTCAAATCCCACACAGCCCTTAATAACGCATTTATGCGCACCTGGCCAAAGCCCGCACGTTACTTAATCGCGCAGTTTCGCCATCACCACAATGTCGTGATATTCACCCTCACGCAGGCAGGCTTTGCGCTTCACACCTTCATGTTCAAAACCAAGGCGCTGGTACAACCGTAGCGCACGGGCATTATCATGAAAGGCTTCCAGCTCAATACGTACCACGCCCAGCCAGTTAAAGGCATAATCGATAGCGTTAAGAATCAGTTTCTCGCCAATACCCCGCCCGCCAAACGCCGGATCGACGCTGATACCGAAACTGATGCTATGACGTGTGCGCGGGCGCTGTTCAACGAATAACGTCAACTCGCCCACCATTTGCCCGTCAATCTCCGCGACAAAGCCGATATAGCCTGCCGCGTCCATGTTCTCAAATTTTTTCTGCCAGGTTTGCACGCTGGGAAACGGCAGCTGCGTGGTCCAGCGATAGACCTCAGGGTGGCTGTAGAGGCGTTGATAAGCGGCTGCATCGGTTGGTTCGCGACCGCGAATGATCAGATCCATGTCGGTAATCCCTTTCACTTGCACTAAGCTGTTAACTCTCACCAAACGGAAAG
>Ga0157363_1002000_pt1 | contig 17629 bp, 17 predicted proteins | sample AttsexASBM1_FD_111477 | JGI IMG/M metagenome (GOLD analysis project Ga0157363, IMG submission 111477) | Fungus gardens microbial communities from leaf cutter ant in Ribeirão Preto, State of São Paulo, Brazil - Atta sexdens ASBM1 | ecosystem: Host-associated > Fungi > Mycelium > Unclassified ... | reverse complement strand
TATTATCGAGATAACTTTAATTCAAATTTCAAAAAGAAAGATTTCAAAAAGAAAAGCACACAATTTTTTCTAATTATTATAATTAGAATAATTTTCACAATGAACTATCGTACATTTTCTAGGAGAATAAAAAATTTTAAAAAAAGGAACTTAAAGAATGGGAATTAGCAGAATGTTAAAAGAAGCTGAAATTTTTTTTCCAGACGAAATATGCCTTGTATATTTCTTTAATCTAACTGTGCACAACGAGCATCATTGAAAGATCTTTTAATACATTGCAAAAAAGAAAACCTGTAATCAACAATGTCGGAAAATCATTTCAATAAACTAAGTATACACAATAAAAACTGTGCTCGCGAAGAAAAAGAAGCTGAAGAAATATTAAGAAAGTTCGCTGAAATCCTTAAAAACAGGTTTTAATACAGGCATATTTTAATAAGTTTTTGCGGTAAATTTCACCCTCTCTCCGATCGAAATCCTGCGTATATCCATGCATGTAGCTAATGTTTATATTTTATTAGTATTATAAAGTTTAATTCTTGCACGTCTCATATCCTCATTGTATCGCTTTTATTCTAAGAATTCTGGGTCATTTATTTTAATCATGATTATATTAAATTCTACCTTTAGTATTCATTACACATGATTGATAATGGTACATTTTTCCAAGTGAACGTATTTTACTCCCTGCCTCACTCCGTGCGAGCTCATCGTTTGTCCTCGACTATTCTGTTCGTCTCTTATATGAGGCTTCATTCACGTTTAAAAAAATTAAAAATTTTATTCTCTGAAGAGAAATAAAAATATTATTTTAAACAAAAAGGAAAATTAACAATTAATTTTAAATTAAGATAAATAACGCCGTTTCTATATAATCTCAATGTTGATTGTATTCGATTTCATATGTCTTTATTCATTGATACTAAAAAATTTAAAAAAGGCTATAATGAAAGTAAGCGCACACAAACAGATTGTTAACAGACACAAAAAATTATAGACATGATTTAAATATAATACGTACAAGAATTTTTTTATTTAAATTGTTCGAACGTTTTGACTCACTTTGAAGTCTTCATCTGCGAATATTAATCTTCTTGGTTAACTATCCACACTTCAGGTCAGTCACTTCTGGATTTTCAAACCCAAAGTGAGAAAAAAAGTTTTTGATTTGTGAATAATCTTAAATACATGAGGAAATATATAAAAAATGAGGAAAATGTTAAAATATAAACGCAATTTTTCGCGACTTTAACTGTAAATTCGTGAAAACAAAAGAAATTCCGCATCATGATACGGTTAAATTATAAATGAAAACTAGATAGTTATATGTTCAATGTCTGAAAAAAGTCTTTTTTCATTGTTATCGGTAATTTTACATGTCTTTCGCAGTAGCAATTTCTTTGACGATGAGGCACATTACAATGCCTCGTAGCCCGATGAATTATGGAAAATTAGGTATACAATGCAAATCTTTATTCATCATATACATTTAGAGATCTTTTAAAAATAAATTGAAGCACGTATTAAATTCGTAAGGCATCAAATAATGTAAGCAATAGTGTTCTACTGAAATTTATTATATGAGAAAATTCGTTAATTAGCATATTTACATATCATTTAGATTCTTATGTTAATTTTTGTATGGAACAAGTAGATCTTAATCGATGAAATAATATCGCTGATAGCAAAATGATGACGATTTTTATGTTTTGGTTTGTTGGGCGGAACCGTGGATTCCGTTCATGCTCTGTTCCAAATATCGACCCGTCAAAGGCAGCTTCTAGCGACCTCACATAACTATATCTATCCTCTCGTTACGATGAAACACGAACTTGATTCTTTGTTGAGATTCTTTCTTTTCTTCTCCTTGACTTCATAATTCAAAGATTCGTTCTTATGAAGGGCTTATGAAAGATACTTTGAAATTTTAAAGAAGAATCATTTGACTATCTTCGTCATTTGAAGAACTATCCTTAAAATCCTTAAGATATCGAATAAAAATCGCATTTCTTTAAGAAATATAATTATATTCACTGCTCTGTTAGAGCATCAAGATCCATTATTGGATGAGTTCAACAATTGCCATTCTAGATTTAAATTTACATGAAATTTGAAATTCGATGGTGAACGATTAAATTTTTTAGACTTTATTATATCGACTTTTAGATTTATTATTTATTATATCGATTAATAATACATTTATATATGATTGATATCATATAACCTACATTTTTCGGAAGATATGTATATTTTTTTTCTAATCACACTGAAGAGGGCAATTATCATGGAATTGATATGCAATGTTATGTTTTTATCCTATCCTGAATTCCATAATAAAAATATTAATTTATTAATTGCCTTTCTTCTGACGAATCACCCCATATATTTTATTTTTTAAAACAACTGAGAAAAGAATTTTTATTAATATTCAATGGTATAATATAATTCTAGCAAAAATCAACACAATAAATCTGCATTCATATCTAGCAAAATTTTTTTCATTCTTCCTTATGTATTTTTTATCTTAGATAAATTAACTAGATTTTTCAATAATTTTTCAAATTTAAAACTTGCATACTCAGTATGAATAAACTAAACAGATACATTAAACCACAAAAAGACCGATTTCCGTCTTCGAACCACTCAAGAATAGTAATTAATTATAAGGAATGCAATGCCTCATGTGTAGGACAAACTCGCAAATTATTAAAAACTAAAATTTCTAAACATAAAAATCATATTACAGTAATACTAATTACAACAGTAATACTAATAAACATTCAGTGATTAATCATAGATTGTTCATATAATTTTGATTGGAATAATTTGATAATCTTGGATGAAGAACTCCACTATAATACACAAATAAATTTGATTTCTACTAAGCGATTTTTATCAAGAAACTGACTAACAGATTAAATTTACAAACTGATTTATATTTCCTTGATCTCCATATAATGACGTTATCATTAGCTCGAAAAATTCTGTTGCTTCTTAATCTTATTATATATTATATATATTTAAATATATATATTTATATTTTTAGCGGATTTTAGAGATGCTGATTTATGGGTTATCGTCGTTTCATAATTCATTCCTCATGCCAACGTTTCGTGAATCTTGCTGTTCGTTTCATCAGGGCGAAAAGCACACTAATACTGAGCTACTCCTTTGGCAGATTTTTTTAATATAAACTTTGTTAAAGGGGAGTGTTTCGGGGGAGGGAAGAGGAGGAAGAGTCTTCCGTATTTTATTTATAGCCCATGTCTCTGTTTAAGTTATTTGAAAGTTTCTTTAAGTTATTTGAAAGTAGAACCTCCCTATACTTTCTTGGAAAATATGATGATTGTAGCTGTAATAGTCGTTTTATTAAATAGTATTTGATGATGTCCTGATTCAATTCTGTGTTCTACCAATGCTGATTGTGTAACATATTTTAGTATAACACCATCGATTTTCCTTCATGCGCACGTTGATCGTTCTCCCGGTTTCACTGATGTATACTTTTCCGCAGGAGCAAGGTATTTTATATAATCTTGCAAAATTGAGTTGGAGACTTTCGGTCTTTAGGATTTTTCAAGATTTGCTCAATTTCCCTTGGGAACTTAAAAATGATTTAGATTTTGCGTTTGTTCAAAATCCTACTGATTTAGTCTGTTGTTCCTGTTTTACATATTGGAAGATAGAAAAGCTTCTTGTTTAACTCATCCTGTTCTTTGTTCTGATCCTGTGTTTACTGATTGTGTTTATATTCTCCCGTTTTATCCTTCTTAATGTATCCGTTTTATTGCAAGATTTATTTTAAGTGGCTGAAATTCTGTTTGCAGGTGTTATTTATCAGAGATATTTAATACTTTATGCACAAATAAGTGCCTGTTTTTGTGCTGGATGATATGATTCGATATGTATCTATTAGTGTGTGTGTTAGCTTCTTGTATATTTGATGGCCTCAGGATATTGTCAGCCTTTTTTGTGACAAGAATATCCAGGAAGGGAAGCTGTTCTCTTCTATGTCCATAGTAAACCGGATACTGGTGTTAAAGTACTGGGACTGTAAAGTTGTTTTTTTTGGAACAAAATTGGAATGAGAGTTACATATCCGCATGCGTTTCTATATATATTTAATTAAAAAATCTACTAAGCGGGCTTCCTATTGATTTGTTGTATATTATTGTTAGTATATTAAAGAAAATTCTAATCGTTCTAATTTTTTATTTTAGGAATTTAATGTCATGAAGGAGCAGCACACGATACAATCGTCAACAACCGAATCGGGTAATTATATATGAATGCTTTTAAAGAGATCCTATAATTTGTTAATATATTAATTGTTAACTGCCCCGTTAATTGCCGAAAGTTTGTAGATTGATTTATTTTATAAAATGATTTAAAAAATACAATTGTTTTTTTATATTAAATTAAAACTTATAAAGATGGCTTAAAATATAAACAATACAAATAAAAAGCAGACAGCCACAATACAAGATATTGTTAGCGAAAGTCAATTTATTTAAAAATTTGACGTTAAACGTATAAAAATTTATAAAACCTAAACATTTCGGTTAAGTTTTGACCATCATTAGTAGTTAAAATTATCATAAAAGATATTATAAATTAAATGAGTGTTTTAAAGGTGTACATATTGTCTTCAGTTTCTTTCAATTGAAGTAAATTATTAGAAGATATTACGCACAGCACCTAAATGTTGTTATACAATATTATCTTCAATTTAATTTATCATATTGAAATGTTCTTCCTTATGTATGTTACAGATTTTTTAAAGAACAGATTTTTTTTGTTTTTATGAACGCTGTGTGCAAAACAACAGGTTTTATAGATTTTTATACTTTTAACGATCAGATTTCTAAATAAATTGATTTTCGCTATCCTGCTTTGTGGCTGTTTGCTGTTTATTTGTATTGATTTTTTTTTATAATTTCAACATTATTTTATAAGAAAAGTTTATTATTCTTTAAATTAGACTATTATACAAACATAAATCATGCAAATTATGGAAATGTGCACGAATTGCAAGCAGAATTAGATATCCATGGATGTTATGACATTTTCGCACAAAAAATAAATATAAATTTTTTAAATTAAACGTATTTGTTATGCAATTATATTGTATACTTACAGAAGAGAGTCGATTTTACTAAAATATCTAAAAATTTAGCTGGATTTAGATCTGAAAGTAATTTTGGACTACTAAAATAATTATATAGAACGCTCAAACTTGTTGCTAGAATATCAAAACTTTTTGCAGTATTGCTCTTCGTGCTTGAGATTCCTATGTAATTATTTTAATGGTCTAATTAAATTATTTTCAGATCTGTATTTAGTTAAACTTTTAAATACTTGAGCAAAATTGTTCCTTCCGATAAAATTCAAATATATTATATTCATTTAGTAGTTTTAATTTCTTTCTTAAATAAATTTCCAAATATGTCTATTTTTTAACAATTTTATTTTTTAAAAAAGTAACTTGCCTCCTTATAATTGAAAATGATTCATAGGTATTTGTCCCTGAAAATTACCAATATCAAAAAACACATTTAAGATCTTCTCCAATAATTTCTAATGCAACTATTTCGCGCATATTTTATTATTCATTTAGAAATTTTTTTCTCAATATCAATGCACATTCGGCACATCATTCATTCTCACAGATGAAACAAAGAAATTTATAATAAACTAAATAAATCGCGCATAATTGCAAGACTTACACTTTCGAAAGTTATTTCTTTTAGCTATTAGTATGATAATTTTTCAATCCGCTTAATTTTATGTAATACATTTCCCTTGGAGGTTTACCTCATCAAAGTCGCAGTTATCCAAGCGATGGTGGAAGTAGCGGTCGAACATTGGCGAGAGACTCGTCTATCAGCTCACAGAGTTTGCCAAAGGGTGCATCTTGTTCTTCAAATTATCGGGGATCATCACCTCAAATCAGAGCATTCGATCCGAACGGACGGCATCATGTTCAACATGAACCTTTACACGCCGCCTCTTCATATCCACCTGGCAGAAGCTCGAGGTTAGTAAAAAAAGATATGATCCATCGGAAAAGACATTAAAAATACAAGAAAGGCTTCAAGTATATATTTTGCAATACCTATCTTTACGTAAAATCATTTTGTAAATATATTCTAAAACATATAATGCAAAAATAAAAAATAATAACATAAAAAAAGGAAGTGAAAGTAAAATGCAATGTTTTACACAAAATACAATACGTAGATGTATAATAGTTTGGAAAATTTTTACAGATCTCCTTCGCCAGCTCGTGCAGCATCCTTGGATACACGTTGTGCAAGTCCTGCCAGTTACACGAGCAGTCTGCATGGTGGAAATACGTTACCTTCACAGACCTCTTTATCATCCGTAGCAACGGGTATAAGTTCCACTTGCGGGTGTTCGCCGATAAATGCCGTTCAAAGTACTTCCAGACAGACCAGTCGTTGCTTATCGCCTCTTCTTATTCCATCGCCACATGCTTCTATAAGGTATATAATTATAAAATTCTCATAAATAATGTGATAAATATATTGAATTCTTTATAAAAGTGTGAATAATGTTGTTTCTACATAAAGAAGATATAATAATATTCAGATAAATACACGACGAAAGAGATATTCATTTTTATGTATAATATATTATAATATGTATCAGTATATAATATTATTTCCAGGGAACAATTAATTCTAAAATTTTAATAAATATGGATTGATAATTCTTTTTTTATAAATAAATCTTTAAATAAATATTCTGATAATAATATTAGTTTTCTTTCTGTTATGAAACATTGACTAAAAAAAGGTCTACGGACTTGTCAACTTATCAATAGTTATATTAAAGTTTTATTGTGAACTTTTATTAAGAACACAGAATATTAAGAACACAGAAAGATGTCATATAAAACTTATTGCTGTAGTAGCGATAGTGGTCCCGTTCCACCTGCTTCTCCTCTTGGTTCTTTACAACCGGATCTTTATCAAAGACGTGACGGTCCTGTCTTTCTTAGCGCTCGCAGGTATAATAAAACTTTGCTTATAAAATATTACTGATGATATTAAATTGGTATCTCCCGTTACGTAAAAAAAAAAAACCAATTTTTATGCAATCACAGGACGGGAAAGCATTTGGGCAGGCTTCATCTGCGCTTGAGATACGATTTTGATAAATCAGATTTGGACGTGCATTTGATCGAGGCACACAATCTCGCAGGCAGCGATCAAGGTGGTTTTAATGATCCCTATGTTAAGTTGACTCTTAGCCCAGAAGTGGACAGCAGGAAAAGACAAACACAGATTCATCGAAATGATCCAAATCCATTTTTTGATCAGCATTTCAAATTTCCTGTTAGCTACGAAGAACTGCAGGAGAAGACACTAGTTTTACAGGCAATTACATATCATTGAATATTGTATAAAATCGATTTGTACGATTGATTTATAGAATAGAATAGAATACATTCCCCTTAATCAAGATCTGAAATAACGTATAACGTTCTAATTAGGTATTTGACTACGACCGTTTTTCAAGAAATGATATGGTAGGCTCGGTGAGAGTAGCCATGGATAGCCTTGAATTGGTTTCTTCTACTTCCTCGATAGAAGTTTGGGGTGAAATAACGAGAGAACGAAAACCACCGGAAGAAATTCAAGAGGTTTTGGTTTCGTTATCTTACTTACCGAGTGCTGAGAGACTCACGGTTCTCATGATGAAAGCTAGAAATCTGTTTCCCCAACAGGTAGAATATATATAATAATTAGATTATATTACTTCGATATATCAAAATAATAGGTTTCTTTTTTCTTTAATCCATCATCTTTTAAAAAAAAAGTGATTTTTTTTACTTGTTTCTGAATAATAGAAATGTTTTTATAATAATTAATTAAAATTTGCTATGTGTTTTTTACACCAATTGATTTATCCCATTATTCTGTTTAATAATAAAGTATTAAGGTATGATTATTAAAAAAATTTATAATTTACAAGTTATTTAACATTTTGTGTCAATATGTGTCAGAATTAAGTATAACAATCTTGTAAATTATTAGATTTTTTATATCTCTGTCTTAATACTTTTATATGCAGAATAATTAGAGAAATCATATTATGTAAAAAAATTATACAATTCCATTTAAAAAAAGTGATCTTCATATCTTTTTAGCGCTTACATTCAAAAGAAAAACAACATGACCAAAGTATATCTCCCTTGAAACCATCCCACTTTCATCTGAAACATTTTTTCCCATCATAAAAATTAAGCGAAATATTTCAGATGCTCAAATTAGGTGGGACATCCTGTATATCGTCTAATTATTTAGTAATTATCTTAAAACAATAAGCGTTCTAAATATGTGATACAGGATAAGGAAACATTGGATCCGTTCGCGAAAGTTAGTCTTCTCTGTGGAGAAAGAAAAGTAAAGAAGAAAAAAACAGCCGTTAGGAAGGCTACGACAAATCCCATTTGGAATGAAGCAATGTCGTTTAATATACCTGCCTCATTACTTGCATCGTCGGCTATAGAGGTATATATAACAGTCGATATTTTTTTAAGTGCACAAATAGCAAATGAAAAACACCTAAGGCAAAATCAAATGAAAAAAATTAATCTATATATAATTATGTCTATGTAAGATATGCGTGTTGGACTCGAGCAGTGAACTCATCGGTGGAAATGCCATTGTCGGATCTTGTATCATTGGACCGGCTACAAGTGCGGACAGCGGTAACAGTCAAGGACGGGAGCATTGGCTTCAAATGACGCAGTCTCCGAGAAAGCAAATTGCTGAGTGGCACACGCTACACTAGTTTGATCATCGTTACGATCTAACCGTTTGATTGCCCGAATAATTCACATCCTTGATCGAAGGAACTACAATATATCGTGTAACGTTGCATAACGAAGATCGAATAATATATAACATACGAAAAATATAGCGATTATGTAAAATGGCAAAAAATAATATGTATTTCTCGTCTTAACAAAAAAAAAAAAAAAAACAAAAAAAATGGAGATAAGTAAAAATGGAAAAAAAAAATTTTTTTTTCTCGTCTTAAAAAAAAAAAAAAAAAAGAACAGAGAATCTCGTGACGCATCAAGAAATCGTTCTTCTGCGTTTTTATAGATATATTGATCATTAAAGATCCATAACATTTCGTCGCATTGAATGTCGATGCTCAAGAAGAAAAGAAAATAATCTTCATATAAATATTCTTCATATATCCATAACAGAGACACTAACAAGCACTCTACTTCTATTTTCATTCATTGCACAACAATTTGAGCTATACGCGTAGTCCAACTGCGCATTTCTTAATTTTGGATACATAAACGATTTAGAGACGTATTTTTGAAATATTCATGCATTAATAAAGATTCTTCGCGAAATGACAATGAAGAAAACGTGAGCCAAGCTGTGAAGCAAAAACAGAGACAGATTTCACGTTTCGCTTAACAGATCAATAATTAAATGTACAAACTAATAATTATAAAATAAGATACAATTTGAGAAGACAGTTATCAGGTCTAAGTACGCTCTAATTAAATTTGTGAATCTGTCTTTATTAAGAAACTATCTTTCTCTCAGGTATGTCTCGTATTTTTCTCATTATTATACTTCTACTCTTTCCTTCTCTTCTAGAAAAAAAAGGATTACATTAAAAACCAAAATTCTGTCATTGTATGACAAATGTGGTCTAAAAAAATATTTAAAGTATTCCGGCCGTGTCTATAGCTCACTGATCAATAAAGCCTAATATTCCTGCGAAAAAACAAAGCATGCTAATTGTGATAGCGTATTGATTGTCGTTATTAATGTGTATTTTGTCAAATGTATAATTCAAATGTATGCTAAACAAATTGGAACATAATGTGTGTAAAAGAAAAAAACACAAAACGTCTTTCGTTTAATCAAATTAACTCAATAAAGATAAACATTGATTTGTCATCCGCATAAATCATTTTTAGCAATGCTTAGCAAACAAACTAATGTTATTTGTCGTCTTTTTAATATCAAATAACGTTAAGGATATCATTTTGACATTAAAATGACAACAAATAATCAAATTGTTTGGTGAGTGTATCTGCAAGTATATGCACACAGTTATTTTTCTACTAAACCACAGAAAATGAAGTCTGATTTTCACACGAATCAAGTTACAAATAGGAAAAATATCCGACCAACACTCACTACTATATCTACCATATTAAGAATTTGTATTTTTATTTATCAAATCTATTTCTTTCGATTTTAAATATTCAAAAACAATAAGCCTGCCGATTACCAAAGGGTTTAATCATATATGTGTACATTGTATATGTTACGTTTAAATGTTTACAATTTGTCAATCGAATTGCATTGTAATGACCAATTGTTGAAAAAAAGAATTAAATGTTAATGAATACTAAGTATATCTAAAGTAAATATTATAATAAATAAGTATATATGTATACACATATGTAATGTAAAGAAAAAAACCTCTAAAGATTTAAATGTGAAGAAACGTTTCCATGACATGGAAGTGCAGTTCAAATTGTACGCTTAAAACTTACATATATAAATATATATTGGTAAATGTTCACTTTATGTGATATTCTTCTGTTGATCTTGATACATGTTGTCAGGATCATGATCCTGAATGACTTTCAATAGGTTTTAGCTGTTGCTCGTTATTCATTAAAAAATTATTAACAAAAAAAATTTTTTTAAATAACGTCTTATTTCTCTGTCACATACAATTCAGGACATCCTTTACTTGCTTATGACTTTCCACGCGAAACAAGGTCCACTTCCTCTTTGTTTAACGGCGTCTGACTTTCCATGCGAAGTTAAATCGATAATTATTTGCATTAATGAATATCGCGTAGATGACCTTGACCTATATATGTTGTTAAAATCACGATCTAAGTAACTTTGCTTTAACAACTGGATAGTCTGCTTTAAAAATGATCTGTTATATAATTTCTCAGATATTAAAGTTATAAAGTGTAATTTTAGTAATAAATTTGGTAATTTATACAATAATAGACAACTTTGACCTTGACATGCATTGTCAAGGTCATGGTTCTGAGTGATCTCCCCCGTCTCCTGCTTAGAGACATTTAATTTTGCATGTAAAGCGAGGTTCATCCCATCAAGGACATAATGACATTTTATGCGAGTGGATCGATTTTGCTTCGCGTAGAAAGTCATTACATAAGCAGAGAAGGATGTGAGATAACCCTGAATACTATATGTGGCAGAAATAAAACATTATTTAAAAAAATTTTTTTGTTAATTAAACTTTTTAATGAATAATGTCTAAATACGAGTGATGATCTGTTGGAGGTCACTCATGAGTCATGATTTTGACAATATATGTCAAGGTCCAGGTCATTGTATGGAGAAGCATCCCATAAAATGAAATATTTACCTAAATATTTACGATGTTTCTATTCTTGACATATACTATTAATATAGTCTATATTATATGTATATTGTGAAAAATATTATAATTATATCAACGATACATATATATAGTAGAATTCATTTCGAGCAAACAAAATTTCTGGTTGAAACTGACTCGATTTTATAACTAAAACATTTGTTAGATTTAATTATAGAGATTTGGTTAATACTTTTGGTTGAATCTCTGAAACTTTTAATTATGTTCATTAAACATTTTATTTACTAACAGTTTTTTAATGCCGATCTAATTAAATAAATTTATTATTATTATTATCAAGAAGTTTTAGTATTTAACAGAAAAGACGAATTTATAGAATTTGTGATCTATAATTATATGCAGTATATTAACAAAACTAGGTGTAGAAATATTAATATTTTGTAATATATTGATTTATGCACAGTTATAATTTCAAAATATGATAAATTATCTTAGTAATAAATTTACAAAATTAAATTTGAAAGGAATTGTTTAATAATTAAAAAAAAATGTTACATTATGTTTAAAAAATATATATCAGTTACATTATGTTTAAAAAATATATAATTGCGTATGAATCAAATTAATTCGTATATACATTTACAAAAATATATAATTATTCTTAAATTAATATAGAAATATTACAACATGAAATAAAACACATTCAGCATGGCAACGTTTTAAATAAAAATGGAATGTTTTATGAAATACGTTAACATTTCATTTTTTTCTGTCTGTAACGATAACGATTTAGCCGTAACTTTTATTTTAGTTATTTTAGTTTTTATTGCCATGGATCAGATTGGATATTTCGATTACGTTCAAAGATATTTCGATTTATTATCTTCAGAAGTGTACTTTTAGTTATCCAAGTTGTCTTGTTATAACAAATGAGCGAAACACTTAAAATTTTTTTAAATGCTTACGATACATCTTTTCCACAAGTAAATATGTGTTTACAAGGATAAATTCCGAATGCCTGAACTCTCCGATTTTGTCGACTGGATAGACTGTATATTTAGTGAGCTGACTACGAATATAATCATGGAAATTGCGGACACAAGGTTATTTTCAACATTGAAAAAAACGTTTCAGACATTTTTTTCATATTTGACATTGGAAATGATCTTGTCACTGATTTTCATAGTCATATTCGTTATTAGCACCAAAATATAGTATAACAATTGATGGCAAAATCAGAAGTAGTCTCCTTTGCCTTCCAGCTCCTCTCAGAGATAAAAATATATTCTTCGTTCTCAATTGATCCTGGAATCAAGGATGTAATGAAGAACTAACTCTATTTTTTATTTTTTTTCGAAACTTTTTATAAGTTTTGTATTTTTTCTTTTATATATATATATATATATATATATATATATATATAAAATAAAATTAATTTAGTGCAATCGAAAAAATGGAGATCAATAATAGCGATTTATTTGATGGAAAATATACAAATTTTATATATATATATATATATATATACGTACGTCTTCATTTTATACTTTCTCTTATAATGTATGTGTGCAATGAAAATAATCGTATATTGAGTTTCAGTAAAAAAAATTGTTTCTTTAGTATAAATGTAACAGAACAATATCAAAATGTATATTAAACTTAACGAAATAAATTTTCATGACACTGTATTTACTATACAACATATACATACATCTGATAGATTTTTTTATCATTTATACATTTATACATTGTATCATAACAAATAGTAGCAGATTTTTACATATAAACTTTCTTCTCAAATGACAATGTGTTTTGTATAAGTTATTAAAGTAAAACTACATTTTATAATTATAAAAATTTTGAACTAATATTTTTCGTTAATTTATCTGTTTCTACGATATCAACAAACTTTTCTGAGCCCTTCTTCTGAACAGAAAGGGTTATGCTTGCTCCATTTTCATGCCATTTTGCTTTTAATAATACACAGCATCCTTTATCTGTAAAAAATTTTAATTTCATTAGAGAAAATCATAATATTTAAGCAAGAGGAAAAAAAGCAAATACCAAGTTCTCCTCGCTCGTGAGCTGCTGCTAATTGGTTAACAACACGTCTTTCCACTTCATATTTGATAGAACGAGCACCATAATGTACATCGTACCCGTCTGCTAATACTGATAGAACCTCTCTATCCCATTTTAATTCAATCATATGTCTTTCTTTTGCGCGTTTAGCCCATGTTTTTAATTCTCTGGCGACTAATTCTATTAATTCTGCTCGAGAAAATGGTAAAAAATATACAATTTCATTTATTCTTCCCAAAAACTCGTCTCTCCGAAAATGACTTTTAAGTATTGGACGTACCTGTAAAATAATTTTATTATATAATTTTCTACATGTTTTAAAATATCTCTTACTTTTTCATTTTACATACCACTTGATCTTTAAAATTACGAGATATCTCGATATGTCCTGGCTCTTGATTTTCATCAGTAGTGTTAGCTAATCTATGATTTAATAGTCTTTCAGCTTCTGCTCTGAGTTGTATTGCATGTTCTGCAATTTCTTCACTTCCTAAATTTGATGTCATTATAAAAATGGCATTTTTACATTCGATTGTTTTACCTTTACCATCAGTTAATCTTCCCTTAAAAGTAAATATTATTGCAGTGAAGAATCCTAAATAGATAAATAATTTAAATAATAACAATAACTACCTCATCGAAAAGCTGCAGCAATACAGTTAAAACATCAGGGTGCGCTTTATCAACCTCATCAAATAATACAACAGCAGATGGATATTTTTTTAAAAGTTTTGTCAGTTGTCCACCATCATCATGTCCCACGTATCTAAACAATAAGTTTACCATTCATTGTTGTTATATTAAACATTAAATATAATTTAACATAAAATATTAAAAATTATTAAAAATAAGCTAAAATAAAAACAATTATACCCTGGTGGGGCTCCAATTAATTTTGCAACTTCGTGTTTTCCCTGATATTCAGACATATCCAATCGAATGAAACTATCTGATTTGTTTCTGTGAATATAAGCAGCTAATTGTTTGGCTAATTCTGTTTTGCCAATGCCTGATGAACCCAAAAAGAGAAATACTAGTGGATGTTCCTCGTCTATCCAACCATTTTCTTTTCTTCTGATAGCTAATATATTAGATAATGTTAATGAACTAATATGATAAAATTTTCTAATAAAGTTGATAAATTTATAGAATTCTTACTGGAAGCAACAATGGAAATTGAACCCTCTTGTCCTACAATATGTTGTTTCAAACGTTGTTCTAATGGAAATCTGCGACGTTCCTCTGCTTCCTAAGCAGAAAATTTTCGTTTATTTATATAGATAGGATGTCTGGAAATTCGAGGGTAACATTATTGTAGCATGAAATTTCGTGAAAATTAAGTAATAAATGTATAAGCCATTTTTTCTTATTAAATAGGTTTTTAAATATGAACGTTTAAAGTTTGAAGTAAATTATAAACATTGGTTAAAAAGTCATTTGTTCAGTATGCCTATAGTGACAATGTTTAATATATAATACTATTGCACGCATATCACATAGATGACTTTTAAACCAACGCTTATGATTAGTCTAACTTTAAATATTTATACATTCTTAAAAAAAGTGGTATATTAAAAATTTGAGAAAAATTAACGAAATTTCAAATGATCATAACTTAGTAAATAATAAAGATACAAATATGTTTAAAAATGCAAAAATTGATTTTACATTATTCATTCTCTTTCAATATTAAAACATAAATTATAAATAATTCTTTAATTCGTATATCTTTCAAACAATTATAGCTCGTTTAATTATTGATCTAGATTACTATTTATTAATTTCTCTTTCAGATCACATAATTTATTCTCTTTCAGATCATATAATTTATTCTCTTTCAGATCATATAACTTCAATCTAAACATATGTTGTTATGACGCATACTTTCAGGAATGAAATTTTGTTTTTATATAATCTTATACATGCAACTTTTATATAAAAAATATAAAAAATATAAAAAATATAAAAAAATTTTATATAAAATTTTATATAAAAAAATATAAAAAAATAGAAAAGACAGTTTAAGTAGAATATAAGATAGTTTTAGTACATACCTTTTCTTTTACTATCTCATCATATTTAATAGCATGTTTAATGAGCATTTCTTTCATTTCTCTTTCTTTAGCATATTCAACTGCTCTGTGTCCTGCTTCATTTTCTATAGTTGGATTTGCTCCTCCATCTAATAATGCTTTAACACAAGTTTCTGAATCTGCTAACACAGCATAGTGTAATGCAGTAAAGCCTTGAAAAGTAGCTCGATTATTTAATCGATCAGAAAATTCCTCTTCTCTTTTTGTAAGAACTAAAATATCCAAATTGAAATCAATACTATTATCATTTAATCATTAATATCAAAAGATCTTAAATTTTAATATTTACAAGAGATTATATTCTTGTATTCGATAGCTCTTTTAATATTAATAATAACATTTATATATAAAACAAAAAAAATACCATCTAAAGAATGTAAACCCTTTTCCATAGCAGTTCTATAGACATTAACAAAGTTGTCTCCCGCATTTACATCAGCACCATTGTCCAATAAAATTTTTATAATGTCTTCCCTTTGATTTATAGCAGCAGTTTGCAATGCTGTCCAACCCAATGGATGTCTGATATTTACATCAATGCCATCTGCTATAGACTAGAAAAATATTATCATATATATATATATATATATATATATATATATATATATATATGTTTTCTATTATTATCATATATATGGTATTTTTTATTCTTCTTCCTTTTATACTATTATATATATGCAGTTTTGTAATACAATGTATAAAACAATGTCAATGGAAATTACAATTGTGAATTACTTTTTCTTTACAATACAACAATATCAATTATAATTTTAATTACGAGAAAACTCTTACCCTTTTCAATTCTGAAATATTACCATATTGGACAGCACGAAAGAATCTTTTTTCTGCAAAGAATATTAAGAATTATCTATTTATTTGTATGTGACTCAATTTTATGTAATATATATTTTGCATCTCTATCTAATCAAAAGTGTATACCTTTAAAATGTGAAGTGTCACAAAAAGCCACTACAAACCCAAGACTGCCCAAAAGCATTCCTAAATGCTTGTATCGTCTCCTGCCACATTTGTTGCCATATTCATCATATTTTTCTTTCGTAGCTGTCGGAAATGTTGCAGGAAAATCAAAAGAAAGTCTGTCCAGTAGTCTATTCAGTGTATAAATGGGAGGTGCTAACGATGAGAAGTGTTGGGCATAACCTCTTCGACAGTCCCAGCATATGACATCGTTAAAACGTTTATTGTTTTTAAAATATATTTGACTCAAAAATCTTTCTGAACTTCCGGTATCTTTCATCGCATGGCACAATTTTAAAATACACAATCGTAACATATTGATCGTCAGTTTTTCACTGGATTTATAAACATGTGTCACGTATGTCGACCGCTTGAAACAATCGAAACGTATTTAAAGACGCCGCTCAAGAATCTCAAGATTACAGATGAAGTCTGGAGTCGCCACGAGCGCGCGTTATACGTAAAAATCTATATGCATACATATAAGGCCTGTTTCTTTTAGCTGAACTTTGCAGTTCATCTTCCTTCTTCTTTTTTCCTTTTGAAGAGAAAAGGAAGAAAGATGAACTGGTGCAAAAGTTTAGTTAAAAGGAACAGGCCTATAATGTGACTGAATGTACCATGAATCGATTTCCGTTTCCTATAGGCAGTTGTTACTATTATTATTACTCCAGATGATTGTGAAACAAAGTGACACAATTGTTTATCTTTATGATTTGTATCAACGTAACTGAGGATCTGAGCACAAGAATTGTCGTAACACTTATTTAGAGACTTAAGTGTAAATGTAAGTAACGCACAAGCTTTGGCGTATGACGTACAATTTATTGCTGTTTTTTTGGAGACACGGTAATAAGTCTAATTTAAGTCTAAGTAAATGTTATGATAATTCTTGTGCTCAGATCTTGAGTCAATCATATAATTTTATCTATAGCGAGAAATTGCTAATTGTTTATTGAAATACAATTAATATTCACATAGGAAATTTAAAAGCGACATAATTTCAATAAATTCTTAATTCTTGGATGTTATTTAAATTGTTACATATATGTAATAAATAACATATATATATATATATA
>Ga0157363_1001999_pt1 | contig 17630 bp, 16 predicted proteins | sample AttsexASBM1_FD_111477 | JGI IMG/M metagenome (GOLD analysis project Ga0157363, IMG submission 111477) | Fungus gardens microbial communities from leaf cutter ant in Ribeirão Preto, State of São Paulo, Brazil - Atta sexdens ASBM1 | ecosystem: Host-associated > Fungi > Mycelium > Unclassified ... | reverse complement strand
TATATATATATATATATATATATATATACGTAATAAGTTCCGCAAATTTTTAGAGAAAATCTACAGATTTAGAATAAAGTGTACATCCTAGTTTACTAAAGAACGGAATTCCATCAACATTGGTAAATTGCATTAATTAACGTGGTGCATTAGATAATGTGTGTGTAAATTGTTGAGCAAGCTTATGAAGCTCTAATCAGCAAAAACTTGCTTGCTCATACACATTCCACTTATCTATCGCACCTCTCGGATGCGAATCTTTTCATTCCGATTAATTTTTATCCTTTATTGCATAGTTATACCTTCATACGGCAAATTATGTAGCAAACAAAATAAATGGGTTTAATTAAACAAGCTGTACAAATGTTTTCTCGTTAGGTATCTGTGCTTTACAGGTTGACTTTTTTTTTATCCGTCCAAATAAATCTGGAAAATTCCATTCCACTAGTATCCTAAGCTATTAATGATATGTTTATTTAATGTGAAAACTAATGTTTCTGACATATATATATTGATCTTTTTTATTGTTCTTTAATAAAGGAAATATCTGTCGAAATGTAACAAGTTATCTAATATGATAAACAAAAGCTATATGTGCTTCTTGCGAATCTTGGCTCACAAACGTAGTAATACGTATAGAAAATTTAGAACAAAATACAGGTTTAATTATACGATATTTTTTTAAATCAGCGTACATCATACAATTTCTACAATTTTTATTCGATTTATTTGAAATTTACTGAAAATCTTTATTTATTAATTATCTATAAAAAAAGTAATAATTTTTCAATTAGTTAAAAATTGTTATATTGTTATTAACATTTTTGTGTCAAATCTTTTAGTCAAAAATACTTTTTTTTTAAATATTCATTTTTGAAAAAAGCATCTTTCTGAAAATCTACGTGTTTTAGTAAATATCTTTAATAAATGTGTAAAAAACAAAAATTTTTGATTTTTGCTTTTTATAAAATCGTTTCATGGTAATGGTTGCATTCAGCTGAAAAAAACAATTTTGCACAACAATTGTACGATTTTTTTAATATAATTGGTTTATATACATCTAGATTCAGTGACGAATTAAAAGCAAGACCAATCAAAGTTTACAACAGTTGCAAAGTTGCTTTTTCTGTTAAACGCAGCTAATCTAATTACCTGCCGATTGGATGCTCGCTGAAAACCATAATCTATTTGAATTAATCGCAGTGCCATTTTTCTCGAAAAAAATAAAAATTTGTATACTTCAATACATGTGCAGTAAATATCTCTTTATAGTTATTTATTTTCCTTTTTGCAAAAAAATTCCCCAAAAAACCTTTTTAAGGGGTACGTCACAAAATGGCGTAAGGCCTTAAACTGATGCTTTATTTTATTTCTTTGTTATTTATCATTTACAAATTTCTAATCTTTATAGCTGCACTTTCTCCTTATAGCATTTCCTCGTATTTTTCGTCTTTTTCTTCGGCCCTCCAAACTATATACTTATCTAATTCGACTAGGAAGAATGGCTAAAGATCTCGAATTAACGAGCATAACATTTAGATTTATCTTTATTTTGACTTTTTCCTATTAGATTTTGTTCTGTACTAATTTTCTCACCTCTCGTGAAGCGTCCAGGAAGATTTCTTCGTGAACCGTTCTCGACGGACAGCTTTGTACAAATATCATCATGGTAGGGAAAAATAGAAACGATAAGGAGTTTGGCAGCTTCCTTTCGACCGCAGGTTCAAGAGGTATGTTAAATTAATGGAACAATTTTAATGTTCATGATGGTAATGGCAGTTACCGATACAAAAATATAACTCATAGAAAGGATAAAAAAACTGCGACTAGCACGGCAGAAATTTTTCTCTAGATCAAGTGAAGCAGAGGAACTATTGTCCTTTTTTTTATCAGTTAAAATCTCGCACGCTAGATATGAGTAGAAATAATTTATGCCGCATTTCTCGGTTTTGACGTCATCGATATCGATTGACCGACCTTGAACAATTTCTTTCTCCATTTTGTATGAGATGCTGTACATATATGTATACATCTCATTAATATTTAATTCTTGTTTTTTTTCTTGTGCACACGTCCGCGCGTGCGAAAGGTCTAAAGCGAATTTTTGGAAGTTCCTTCTGTCATTAGTTATTGCAACTTAATATTGATTGATTGAAGAATAAAGAACAGCTCGGGTAAAAAAAAAGAATTCAAAGAGATAAACGTAGAGAGTGTACACTGTTACTCCTAATTCATTGTATTTTTATTTTTTTTAACACGTGTGTGCACACACACACACACACACTCAAATGCATAATTGTACACACGCATATGAACGCGTGTATCTTCATATTTACAACAAATGTGAGATATTTTAACAGTTTTCTGACGTAAAATAATGAAAGTCAGCTACACAGAAACATATATAACGCAATCATCCGCTGAACTCTTCTGTACCATACTTGCGAGAAATGCATATATTTTTTGTTCAAACGTAACGTCTTTTCATTTTGTTACTTAAGCATTCATATTTTACTATATATACAAAATACCACATATATTTATTACGTAATCACATATATGTATGTATGTATGTATGTGTGTGTGTGTGTGTGTATATATATATATATATACTTGTTCTGTCGTTTCCTTGATATTTTATTGTATCGTTTATTTTTTGCTTTGAGAATCTGTTTTTCTTGAAGATAACATATACTATTGTCCAAAATTGATTATTCATATCCGTGACCTTCAATAATCTAAATTTCATTTATAATGCATAATAGGTAATTATTATGAATGTAATTAACACGTTTCGATGCGAATTTACTTCATCGCGGATTTTGAGCTCCTGGAAGTAAAATTTCAGGAAAGTCTCAATCACATGGCACATATTGATTTATAGATTCTTAATGTCAAACATTAACTGTACAGCTCACGTATCGATTGATAATGATAACGTGTTTTTAAATACATATTAACAACATTCTCTCGATTTCAATGATAAAATCCATAATCATATGAGATAGATCTTCTTGTATTATATGTAACAGCTATTTTTACTCACTATATGCTTTTATCGTTCTAAGTAATATACATGTAATATACATGTGTAAAATAATATACATGTGTGTGCGATTAAATCACCAAACATAAAAGCATTCACAAATTAAGATAACAAGAATAGAATATTGTGCAAACTAATACTTCACATGATCATTCGTTTCATTCGTTTCATAAAAATGTAGATCTGAGCTTTGCACGGTAGTTCGATGTGGGCACACATATAGATATACACACACTGTAATATTTTAAAATATAAATTTTAATTTAATTATACATAATGTAAAAATAAAAAAAAATCAAATGATTTATTGGTGTCTTGTTATCACCGTTTTACAAGGGCAATAAGAAAATAAGCTCACATTCTGATAAATAGCAACAAATATACAATTATGACGTACAACACAAATTGTGTTTTTACAACGTTCGGTTGTAACATACTTTGCGCGGCAGTATAAGAAATCTATCATCCGAAATATATGTAAATTCTGGAATGTTCATGTATTCGTTACGAGTATTTGTTAATTATTAGATTTGCTTAAATCACATAATTAATGACGAGTCATCACAAAAATAATCTTTTTTTATAAAAGTAATCATCATAAAAAACTTATTAAGTGACTATATAAAAATAAATGTATATCAGGAGAACAAACATGTTGTAATTACAAAGTGCAACATCTCTTATTCTGCCCAAACAATATCTAAATAAAACATAAATATAGATATTATTAATCATACGATATGCTCTGTCTCTCCTCTCTTGACTGAGATATACATTCTTGCCCTTTTATATATCTCCTAATAAGGCGCACAAAAAATAAAATAAAACGTAAACTTAACAAAATGCAATGTATATCTATATAAGTTGCCAATTATATTGTTTCCCATGCATGGAAGCCTAGGAAGAGTGCTTATATTTTACTTCAAAGAAACAATTAAGCAAGAATCTATTAAAAAGTTTGGAAGGTCCTATGTTGTCGTGTCGCCTTCCTCTTGTTCGAGTCTGGAAGAGCCGCAAACACGGCATTTACAGCATACAATGCAAGGTGCTGCTAATAATAGTAAGGGCGATGCGACAAGTAGAAGTAGGCCAAAACCAGCGAAGATTCCGATAACTTGCGTTCGATGCCATATCACGGACGCACGTGAATGTCCCAATTTATTCTTACATGGTCCCTTGTCGTAATGTCGCAATAGAAAGTCATCCTACGCATTAATAATTTAAAAATCAATTTGTGTCTAATACGTTCTCGTATATAAAGGAACAGTGTCACAAGGTTTGGAACATTTTAACCGTATACTTCCTTTACCGTTTCGAATACTTACATCTAAGGATGCTAAGCAGTACCAGCAAAACACGTGTTTACATCTTTTACACATCATTTGAGCACAACCTTCGTCCTTTTCTATCGGCACAGAACACATGGGACAACATTTAATGTGATCGTTACCGAACGGTATTCCTAATGGAAGATCTGAACAGGGCCCATTGTGCCAAGGCTCGCGACATATTGAACAGAAATCTGTAGAGCAGTTGGGACAGTGAACAGGACCTAAAGGAGAGCCACTTCCACTATTGCCATTTATCGAACATATTGTTTCACAACCCGCTCGTGGACACCATGCACGTCCTTTATCCATCGACACATCTGCATACAAAATTATATTGATTGTATTAAAGTGTTTACTATAGTGTCGATTATCTTGTGTGGACGACTACACTTTTACTGAATAAATACAGAATTCATATTGCCTACCTCTATTTAAACGAAACTTGCAATGCTTCTCCACAAGTTCTGTGTTGACAAGACTTGATATTTCCTTCAAAGATAGTATAGCGCCATGATCACACTGAGCATCAGGACAACTAATCTCATATGCGCCTTCTTCAATCTCAAATTCTACATAGGCACGCATGCACTAAAAGTCATCAAAAACAAAATAAATATCTTTCTAATACACATCCTTCCTAAATGGACAATCTAAAATCTTAGAGGCTCTGCACAATAAAAGGAACAGAAAATAAACAATAAGAATTATCAACCTATCAACAAATTATATATTCCACAATACATGATTTCTGATAGGCTGAAATTCTTCTCTGTTCTCTGTTGCCTGTTCCTTTTATTGTATGGAGCCCCTTAGACTTACATCTTTACAATAGGAACAACCACATCCCTCAATCTTAAATGTTTTGGAAAGAGAAGTGTCAACAAGACACAGTTTACAAAATATCCGTCCGATTGTCTGCTGTGAGCCTGCAGGAACGAAATTGCCAGCGGCCAGGCTGTAACGCGAACTGGACGCCAAGGACAGCAGACTGGAGCAACGGGAACAAACTCTGCTGCGATTTATGGGTCTTCCCTCGAGTGCCGAGGTACTCAATCCTACGGCGGTCTCGCATTTCCTCAGGGCGCCAGGACCCAGATTTATCCAACTGCCGCCACGTGCTTCCAGACTTGCACTACTCTCAGGACGCAGGAGAGGCGCGTCTGCTTCTTTACCTGGCACTGTCCTCTCTGTTAGGGAGAGATTCACTACACTAGTCTCCTTACGTATCAGGGGTAATCTGATGCTACTAAGCTTAGCTTTCTCGATCTTCTTCTGGCTAGCCGCTAGCTTAGTGGGAGGAGTGACAGACGTGACCGAACTGGTCGCTGCACCCATGTCCATCAATGGTGCCCGTCGTAAGACGAGCGAGTGTAAACTAGGCATCCCCTGGATGTCACTGCCAGTTACAGACGACGAGGAGGCCTGCGTTCGCTGATCCCCACTCGGGGGGGGATTGCTTCCTTCCGCGCCCGTCGTCGTCGTTCGCTCGCCGCTGATAGTAAGAGAACGCATGAACCCGGATAATCATATGTACATGACGGACTCGCAAGATTTATCGTAGTGTAGCTGCTCGAATATCGATGGATTCTCACGCTGCTCGTCATAATCCTCGCCGTTCGAGCGTCACGTACTGCACAGACTCTATGTGCTGTACGTCAAGTTTCTGAAACGGCACCGTCGTTGAACCATCTCATTTCCAAGTGTCGTAACGGCTTTTCATACCTGCACTGTTTGATGTTACATTTAGTATTCGAGATTCGGTGTCCGTCTGCTGATCTCACGTCTACGACGTACGGAACACCCACAACAGCTGATCGTCCTCAGTATCTTGAGACAGAGGGAGACAGATAGAAAGAGAAAGATAAAGAGGAAGGAGAGGAGAGGGGGAGAGAGAGAGAGATAGCGCGCGCTTGCGAGGTAGTCGTCGGCGTGAAGAAGTAAAACCGGAGTAAACGCGCTTGGCGAATGTGCCGAACGACGTGATAACTGTGATGTGCGTCCGAAATGCGACGACACGGATGACGGTCGCGCTGCACGTCGTAACTAGCGCTTCTCTTCTTCGCCAACGGTCGTTACTAAATGAATTGTCACCGTCGCCGTCGCTTTCACTGCGTGTGTCCAGACGAAACGGTATACGAAACGCGTCCCACTCCACCGTCTCCGCCGTGTCGCCTGTGTTAGCACGCCACAGTCTTCGCCAACATTCTCACCTTCACCGTCGCGTACACTACTGTGCATGACAACGATGACGACACTGGACACACGCACAATGCGCACACGCATGCAGGCCACTGCAGGCCCATGCGCGCCGCGCCGCGCGCGTTCATAAATTATCTGCTGAGCCGCAATAGTACTCTTCCGCCCCCGCTTCCTCATTCGTTTCCCTTTCTCGTCGAGATCGGTCATCGACGAAAAGTGAAGAACGTTACGACCGCGGATGATATAGATTCTTCTTCTTCTTCTTCGCGTGAAAATAACCCCGATTCTAACACAGAGTCGATACGGCCAGAATCGAAAATGCCACTTATGCGATGAGTAACAAAAAACAATATGAAGAATACGAAAGTATTTAAAAGAGTAACATAAACTCAATTACGCGTCTGAAGCCGATCACATTTTCCAAAAATGATGATGCAATAACACGTCCGACATTGTCGATAGACAATGAGCACCAATTTGGATGATATAGATGTATAATGTATAATGAGCCACCCTCGCGATTAGCGCAATTGCTTCTATTTTACCGTTATCACAACATCCCCGCAGCTACTACCTACTAATTATGATTATTAACCACATTCTTTTAAGAGAATAATTAATAAGAAAATAATTAATTTAATTTTATATTATAAAATTATATTTTAATAAGAATTGTCAATAAAAATTACATTCTAGGAATTATTTTGTTAAATACCTACACTTAAGAGGGCTGTATTATCAATTAATACTGTATAATTTTTGTATACAGTTACTTTTACCCTCTTTTGCAGATTTGATTGAAAATTTTCCCTTTTTCAAGATTAAAGTAGTCCGCAAAAGTAGGCATCCGGATCTACAATAAGTGTTTTAAGTCTAAGTAAGTTATAATACATGTACTATTATAACATGTTATAGTACATGTACTATTATAACAAATCTTTTTCTTCATTTTATATTTTTATGTCAAATTTTACTTCGAAATCCGAAGATTCCAATGTCCCAGTCAGGGTACATATCATGGAAAAAGTCGGAATAGATTCCAATCGGAATTATTCCGTTTATCACTAGATGTTACTAGATGGGTCATGGGGTGCTTTCCAGCAAAGACACAGTCATTGTGTAACACAGTGAATCGTTTTCTTGTTTAACATAGGCAAATAACAACAATATAATGATTTACTGTGTTCTGACTGTGTCCTTGCTGGAAAGCACTCATGAACAGTCGGATTATTTCCGAAACGGTCGGAAAGTTTCTAGTACCTGACGAAATGTCGATTCCAATCGGAATCAAACATTAAGACAAGGATAAAGTAGAAATACTTAAACTCTTGGAGGTTAAATCTCGAGAGATAGCTTGACTGGGACGGTTGTGTACTTGTGTGTATTAAGAATTATAGAAGAGCTAAAAATAAATTGTAATAATAATGATAAGTATTAGAAATATTTTACAAGAAAATTAATAATAACATTAATAATAACATAAATAATATTATAATATTAATATTAATTATAAATAAATCATTATAGGTAAAAACTAATCATAGCTGACACCAATTGTTATCAAGTGCTTTTTTTCTATACATACATAAAAATATTAAATATGTATAAACAATAGATAAAATCAATTAACTGTAAGAGAAAAGTACTACTTATGATCGAGATTAGATGTTGGAATAATTAAAATAAAAAATATTTGTGTATTTAAATAATTTATCTCAGATTATGCTCAGATATATGATTACCTTTCAGACTTTCAACGCAATTAAATTAAAATTATAATAATCCCCCAAAGAGTTGATGCTTCTAGTATCTTAATGTTTAAAGAACTTATTGCGAAAAATATAACCTATTAAATACAAAATAATGCTCAAAGGATAATCATAATACTGACTTGATTAGTTGTTATCACTTTCATGTATGTTATTTACTTTATTTTGTATTTTTCCATTTAAGATAATAATTTAACAAATATTTAAAAATTATTAAGAAATTCTTACATATTCTTTACTGTTTACTATCACTTGTTGCTATGCTTTTCATAGTGTATCTGACATTTTGAATTTAGTTATTTTTCTTTTAGACTTGCATTGTAATTGGTCGCAAAATTTCGCTTATTCTCCTCTCGTTTCATTTACGTTCATTCCGAATCGACAGAAATGGTCGGAAAGCCGATTCCGTTTGGGATCCATGATAGCAAAACCATATGAGCGGAATCGCGGTCGGAAACTCACCAAATCTCGCAATTCCGATCGGAATCGCAAAATCTCCATGATAGGTACCCTGAATAATGGAATCGATATCGATTCGACATAAATTTGATGATTTTGATGTGGAATTGATATCGATTTCGATGTCGATTTCATTGTAATTTCTCACTGGGTCCAGACTAATTAGTTAATTTTTGATGATTTTAGATTTACTACATTCATTGTACTATATCTACTACACCCACTATACCTGGACATTGTTAGTTTTTGCAATATGTGTAAATTTATTGAATTTATACAAAATAGCGACTTTTCTCAAATGAAAATAACAATGAAGAACGTTTTCCTCAAAATGATTTCTAATCGATTCCATTCATAAAACACATTAAATAATATCGCTGTTTGCTAACTTGATGCATGATAAAAAATTGTTAATAACAAGAAAAATTACCAACCCAAATGTTTAAATATTTTTCCTAAATTTTCTTAAACAATTTCCAAATTATGTAGACATAAATAAATCAGAAATATTCAATTTGTCTGCTATCTTGTCAGTAGTGATAATCTTGTTCTCCGTACATAATCAGATCGCACGGCCAACAATAAGGCGCATCAATCAATTTCTTTATAAAAATTATGCGTTTCGCAGGTTTCTTCCATGTCCAGATCCATTCTTGAAATGCCAACATTTCGTGAATCTTGCAGTTCATCACTTCATCAAGGCGAGGAGCAGCCTGGATCCGTGGAAGTCTTAAGAATACAATCAATTTCTTCTATTATCAATTCTAGTACTATCGTTAAATATAATCTAAAGAATTTAAGCAACTTCGTTCTTAATAGGTGTTCATGCATAGCAAACATGGCGGTCGTTTAGACGTCAGATCAAAAATGCCGACACAAAATGAACCATTGTTTCCACCTATACTGTGCCTTAGGAACCGATAGTTAATTATAGTTGATTAAGGGACAATTTCATAGCATCGCTTGTTGCAGCGATAAATTAGAGTCCCTCTAGTAAGAGTCAAAATCATAAGAGACATCGATCTGATTAATCAGATTTCGATTTTTTTTCCCTTTAAATGCCGCCATTTGCAGATATTTTCGATGTAAATCTGTAAATTGAACAACTTTCATGATGTAAAAGGCACGAACGCGAAATCGGACTATCAACTGTCAACCATAGTCGAATTGTGCTGTTTCCGATCGATATCCGCTACTTAATGGCGTTCTTCCAGTCTTAACTCTTACTAGAGGAATTCTACGATAAATGATCATATGACTGAATTCTCCTCGATTTGTCCACTTTTTTATCGCCAGCGACAATGTTGAAAAGTTAGATTAATCCAACTTTTAGCGACATCACTCTTATGCAAAGATTTAAACGCGGAACAACAAGATATAAGTATAATATTTACTTAAGTTATATTTCAAAACATCCTTTCCGAGAAAAATTTTACTCGAAACATATATGATATATAATGTATACCACAGTATTTCGAGTAAAATTTTCCTCGGAGAAGACGTTTTGGAATGTAGCCTTAGAATATGTCATCAGAATGGATGTCATCGCAAAACTTGATAAAAATATACTCATTCGATATATTTTCATTCGAAATGAAAGAAAGTAGTAAAATTAACTAGAAAAATGTGACAGTCTGCTTTACGAAGCGATTATTCAGGTTAGAAAAACAAGTTTTCTTTATCTGAATAGTTATTAGAATTACGTAATGTAAATGTCACTCGACTGTCCTCGTATATTATCTTATTATCCAATGTTAAACACAAAGATAAAATGATACGTGAGAGCATTCGAGTAATATTTCCAAACGTAGCCCAACTCTAACATTTAATAACATATTCAGAAATAATTCTAAATTTCTCGAAAAGACGTCATTTCGATGTCGAAAATAAAAGTCGAAAGTCTTCGAAATTTCTATTGATTTTGACGGATTTTTGGCTCCAATTTTGAGCCAATTAATAATTTTCGAGTTGGAAATAAAATCTTGAATTGGTCTAGTCAACATAAAAATATACCACTAGTGTCACAAATAATAAGTAAATTTGACAAATAATGTCACTAATAGCGTAATAGTAGAGAAAATTTCATTAAAGTTTCATTGAAATTTTATTGTGAAAATAAATATTATTGATTAGTATATTTTAGAGGACAAAATTATAATAAAAAAAATTTATTTTATGAATTTGAGAATTAATTTTATGATGCACTCATGCGCGGTCACCTATCCGTATCCGAACCTCCACTTATGCTTCATTTCTGTGATATGAGAACTGCTCCTTCAAAGAATCATGAACACCTATAATGCTAATGGATGTATTGTTGTAATATATCTGTTCATAGATATTGTGAAAGAGGCGAAACATACATAAAAAAAATTAATTAATATTAAATATAGTAGTAATGTACAAATAATGACATCTATGATAATAACTTGTTTTTAATAATACTGTAAAATATTATTTTTATCAGTTGAAATAATACTAATTGCTCTAATGATATATATGTGTGCGTGCATGCGTGCGTGCATGTGTGTGTGTGTGTGTGTGTGTGTGTGTGTGTGTGTGTGTGTGTGTGTGTGTGTGTGTGTGTGTGTGTGTGTGTGTGTGTGCGTGTGTGTATTTTTTACCCTAATAAATTTTTTATACCAAATATTTTATACCAAATTATAATATTATAAAATACAATATTACAATTACTGAAAGTTCTATGTTATGTCATATATCGTTTAAATAACATTACTAGTTCAGCATTGACACTATTGCGTAATCTCAATAGTAATACTATTGCAGTAACAGATACTAGTAGTATTTTTATACTTCCAAATGACGTTAGAATTTTGTATGATAGACCAACATTTAAATTTCACTAATTTAAAAAGAGATCGTTTCGATATCGATTCGAGCTAGAATTAGTCTAACTAGAATTAGATAGAGTCGATAATATTTTTCCTTGATTTTATGTTTATTTATGATAAGAGACAGCTAATAGGTTGTCAGTATTTATTCTCTGAAATAAGAGACATTATTTCCTGAAATTCCTCAAAAGTGAGGTAATAAGATTATATTAAAAAAACTACGAAGTACAAATAAAAGTAATATTCAATAAGAATAACAAAACAAGATACAAGAATTACTAGAAGAAAAGATATAGACTTTATCGACAGTTGTAAAAAAATTTCCGATTTGTATAAAAAAATTCCACAATTTTCTAAAATGTTATAAAATTATTTATAAATTCTGAAAAATTTTGAGAAAGATTTTATGATTAGAGCAATATTGCAATTATTGAAATGAAATCGAAAAAAAAATGTCGATTCGACCTTTGAACGAAAATATTCAAAATATAAGACGTATCACATATTTATACCAAAAATATTAAAAATGTATCAAACTCTCATTACATTCTCTACATACGTAATTTTTTACCATTCGAAGATATTGAAATTTCAATGCAAGTTTCGAATCAATAACTTTTCCATCGTAACGACATCTTTTTGAGGAACCATTTCTGACTGAGAATTCACTTCGTGAAGCATACCATCACGTTTTCTGCCAGATTCTTTCATTTTGAGTGAAAATGTGTCGAATAAATATATTTTTATCAAGTTTCATAGTGATGCTCGTATTCTAAATAATTGTCATAATAAATAAATAAATACAAATTTTTTATCAATAAAAAATTTGTTGCTTGCGATTTTACCTTATTTAATTCTGATTATTTTTATTTTTATTTTTATTTTCAATTTTATTTATACTTTTCTTTATGATCGCTCACTACATTATACCAATTTAATTATTGTATTATTAAATTATTATTATTATTTATTATTATTATTTAATTATTATTTAATTATTGTATTATTTGTTATTATTTGCAATAATTTCATGAAATTTTCAGATAGCTGTTGTACAACTTGTGGCTATATGTGAAATGATAGACGAAAAGAGCAATTCGACTCATAAGTATATGGAAGCATATAACTAGTTATTCGTTAATAATTTTTTAATAATAATTTTTTTTAATCTTTCCTTCCATTCACGTCATCTTTCAAATAAACGATCAATCCAAAATCTCTTTTTTTATATTTTCTTTTCAAATTTATACATTCATTAAGGCATACAGATGCTATTGGTCTATTTTGTTGTAGTTTCGCTTTATTTTTATTGTGCACAATCACATCAACTTGATAGGTCCAGTCGTAATATTGTTTTTGACATGACATTTTTTCACAGCATTTTACACAACACAATTAATATAATTACCATCAAAAATTTATTACTGCTAGTTCATTTATATGAGCGACATTCGAGGTTAGTATCAAGAGACACGGTAGAAGCTCACACTAAATGAGCGCGCAACGCGCACCTCTTCATCTTCTTTTCATATTTTCGATGATAGATGACTCGTTTATTACTCTCATTAGAGTAATAAATCAAGTCCATACTTTCGGTCGGGCGAGATTAGCGACAAGACGCCCTTTTTTTGGCGCACTTATTTTTTTCGCGACTTTGTGGTAATTAGAAGAATATTTCACTGAGGAGTTCTTACTCCATCTCTTTCTTCCCTTGTATTGTCCCCCAGAAGGGCCTTTTTATCATTCTCCTACTGTTTGGCGTATGGGACAAGTAAACTGTCGAAACTTAACCTCCAAGATACGTCGATTGGCGAGCTCCCCAGAATTCGAAGAAATCAGAGAGGATCTGATGAGATTTTTGTTGCAAAAGACTTCTCGAAGTACAGAAATGAAGTCATCTGATGGTGAAATTGCAGACATGGTCGATATGGTCGGCATCTTGAAACGCGATTCGACGACGGATGAGGCTTTTACCAATGGTCATTCGACCAGATTGCCTCGCGACTCAAAGAAAATTAGATCAAAGCTAAGTGAGCAGAGCTCAGGTGCCTCTGTTGAGGAGGCATCCAGGATTGTTGTAGATCCGAAGACATGAATCACTCCACCACGCAGTGCACGAATAAGGATGTACCTAAGGGAAATAAAAATAGTTCTGGCAACGCAAGTTACAGTGAAAAGATTCAAGTATGATGCTTTTAGCAAAGCACCTTATGTTGTCATGTTGCGTTTCAGATCTGACAATCTAGCAAGAAGAAAATGTCGCTGGTCAAAATCTCCGGAATATTAAATAAATGCAACATTAAATTTAATCAAATTGCCAAATATACTTTCGTGATACATGGAAGGTGTCATTCTTATCCAAGTCTATGGCTAATAGTGTCCTGTCAAACAAATTACTTAAAGAAGCAGGGATCGTTGCCTTCATACCGAGATACAAGATTAGCACAAAAGTGGTCATTAAGGAAATTCCTGAGATATGAGTATGAATGAAAGAAAATCGTTGAAGAAGAGAATAATGATCTTTAACCTCTTTAGATTAAGAAGGCAATAGATCTACTAGAGAATTTGAGGACTCAAAAGCAGTGTGCTTGGAAATCAGAGACAAAAGTTTATCAGACAAGATTATCATTTGGAAGGCAGTGTTACCTATCTCTCCATACGTGCAGTCAGTAGAATATGCTTTAAATGTGACTGTACTGGTCACATAAATAAATATTGTGAAAAATCTGAGACTTGCTTAAACTATGCTGGTGATCATCGCTCATCTCGAGAGATGCCTTGTGGTTTAGAGAAGAAGTGTATTAACTACAGTGGCCCTCACAATATGATGGACCGTAATTGCCCAGTTCTTAAGAAGCATGTGGAGATTGCAAAGGTTATGGCTTTTGACTTCTCTTTCCCTGAGGCAAGATTACTCATGGAGAAGAACAATTCGTCGAGAGCTCCAGTTAAATCACTAGAAACTTTCCACACCTTCTGGATATGGATTCTACAGCGAGACTCAGAGGGACTATCTAGAGCTGGCAGATAGTTCCCCGTCGTACAAATCGGCTAAGCTCAAATAACAACGGGAACGTCAAGAAGGTCCTGTCGGGTATTATCGATCGAATCTTAACGGACAAGGATGCGGAAGTATTGTGCGAGCGAATTAAGAAAATCATAGATTTACATAATGCAACACATTTGGTTAAAGAAGGTAACTTTAATGGCGCAAGTAAATAATCGCAAATTTAATTTTAGTAATTTGAGGATTCTACAGGAACGCTAAATCCATCATGTCTAAATATACTAAACTATCTAAACACTGCGAAGATTTTAATTTAATTTTAATTTCAGAAACACGGTTCTCTCCTATAAAAGTTTTAAACTAAAAGGGTTCGATACGGTGAGGGAGGATAGACTTGACCACGGAGGAGGTATAATGATTGCGATTAGGAATAATATTAGATGTAGAAAAGCATAAATTTCTGAGACATGTGGAGGTAAAGTAGAAGCTTGTGCGATCGAGATCCTTGTGGGGAGCGAACTCCTCATTTTGGTGTTACTCCTCTCGTGTTACTCCGCCAAACACCGGCTTGGGAAAGATTCTTCTCACTCTTTCAAGGTAAGGTTCTTTTTGGTGGAGATTTTAATTCGCTTGGCCACAACAACATCGTTTGAGGTTCTGCCAATACTTGCCGTACTCGTGATAGTCTGTGAGAGGTAATAGAGGATCATTGCTGAACGATGGCTCCCCCATTTTCCCTTTTCACTGTGCATCTTATTACACTAATTCCGTAATTGATTTGACTGTGATTAATGCTTCGCTTGCGTTAGTGTTGAACTGGTATGTTGGTCCTGATCCATGGGGGGGGGGGGGGGGAAGTGATTATCTGCCTATTATCATTGAGGCCCAAGCCAAGCCGGATTACAGAAATGGGAATAGAAGAGTTTTGTGTCTACACGCTAGGGACACAGACTGGGAACTTTTTCATGACGTGATGGATGAGAAACTAAAACTTATTATCTATCTAGATTCTAGGATTTAGAATCTATGGAGATGAAAACCATATATTCGACGGATATCATGTATTTCACTGCCATAATCGGCGAAGCGATTTCATCAGCTACTTCGTCCAGACGTACTGACAGATGAAAACGTAAAGAGAAACAGAATCAAGTGCTCCCCCCGTATTCATGGTGCACAGACAAATGTGATAGGTGCACATGTTGCTCTAGCTTTGTAAGGAAGCTTTGGAGAAGTTTAAGCAGACAGATTTGAGGGAAGACTTTAAAAACCACAAAAAAAGTGTGGCGATTACGAGACGAGAACTTCGTAGAATTAAACAAATAAATTTAGAGATTTCTGTGAAGGCCTGAGGAAGGACTGAGATCCGTCCTTTGTTTGGAAGACAGTCAAAAGATTTCAATCCAGATACAATCGATAGGAGACAGCTAACGAATATTCTTCGGACAAAATGGCGAGAATTCTTGGACAGACTGATGAACTTAGGGTAGGATGGGTATGTAATAAGACGCCTTTGTTTGAAGGTAAGAATACAATGAGTTCTAGACTCTGACGGAAGAAAAATTGTTGTTCGTAATTAGGAATCTCAAGGCCAAATCTAGCCCGGGATTGAGATAGTATCGATTATGTCATCATCAAGCAGCTATCTCCTATGGGGATGTATATTTCTCCGCATCTGCAACTCCATTTTTGCTGGTGGATCAGAAAGTATCTAATTGAAGGAAGTATCTAATCACGTTTATACCTAAAGCAGATGGCCAGAAGGCCATTTCGGCTGATATCTCTTGCACCATGTCTATGCAAGATAATGGAAAGAATTCTAAGTAATAGATTAAATTGGTGGCTGGAAAGTGAGAATAAATTACCTGTATCGCTTGGTTTTCGTAGACGATTTTCATGCATAAATAACTTAGCAATTCTCTATGTGGAAATTCTCAGAGACTTTCAAACGGATATTTCGGTGATAGCTGCTTTCCTTGATATCAAAGCAGTATATGATAACGTTGTAATTGATTAACAGATTAACGAATCTGGGTATCCCCCCATGTTCTGCCGCTTTATTTACAATTTGGTATCTACGCGTGTGGTGTAGATACAGGGAAATAGAAGAAGTTTTTTGGCTTTTCAAAAAATTGTCACAGCGAACTGAGCCTTATGTTATACGCTATCTACGTCGCCGAATTGGAGAAGGTCAACTCCCAAGAATGCAAGATAATTCAGTAGACGATGTATGCATTTTTTCTGCTATGGACTTGGTCGAGGAATCTTTGAATAGAAACGAAAGTGCAGTTGACAAGATTTCTGCCTCATTAGATAATTTTACCTTGTCAGTAGAGAAAATTAAGCTGTGTATTTAGCAAGAATAATAAATCTCCGAAAGAGATAGATCCATCATAAGATATAGGTGTGCATCTGGATTCCTAGGGAACCTATAGGGATTTCGAGCAACGAACAAACGGATAGGCTAGCTAGGGAGGCTATTGCCTCTGACAGAGATACACAATTGGGTATCCCAGTGTCTGAATTCTCAAATCTATGGAACCGACAGATGTACAGTGAATTGTTTAGGTGGGTGAGCGATAAGTCGCTTACTCGCAATGCATTGTAACAACTATTTGATGGAGTCCAAATATGTTTGGTTTAGGAAATTTAAAATAAAGAGAAGAACAGTTGCAACTATTAATAGAATTAGATCGGGCCACATATCCCTGAGGGAAAGTCTTCTGCTTTGGCATAATGAATTCTCCATTGTGCGTGAGATGCAACGTATGATGCAAACTCCAAACCATGTTTTTTGGGAATGTAGTGCTTTTACTGAACAGAGACGGGTATTGCAAAATGCTCTGGCCTCCTCCCTCGCCCTGTCGAATCACATGGCTACAATTGATGAGGATTCAATTTATATCTTAAACACGTTTCTCTATTGATAAGTTTATCTAGTACTCTTTCGTTTTTTTTGTTTTTTTT
>Ga0157363_1001997_pt1 | contig 17637 bp, 12 predicted proteins | sample AttsexASBM1_FD_111477 | JGI IMG/M metagenome (GOLD analysis project Ga0157363, IMG submission 111477) | Fungus gardens microbial communities from leaf cutter ant in Ribeirão Preto, State of São Paulo, Brazil - Atta sexdens ASBM1 | ecosystem: Host-associated > Fungi > Mycelium > Unclassified ... | reverse complement strand
TCTCAGATGTTATATTACTTGTTCTGACATATTTGTTTTGGTGTGTTGTGTGTGTGTGTGTGTGTGTGTGTGTGTGTGTGTGTGTGTGTGTGTGTGTGTGTGTGTGTGTGTGTGTGTGTGTGTGTGTGTGTGTGTGTGTACAAAGTGCGAACAAATTCACCGCATAAACGTATAATTTTAGCAGACGAAAAAATTTCCGGGCTTTTGCATTTTAGATGCGCTCATAAATAAAAAATCCTCTCGCGATTTGCGATTTCAATGAATGTTAGAACGCGTGTCGCGCGAAAATAATAGTGAAACTTTAGCTAGCGTGTAACATTCTTATAGAATACTCGACGTTATTTATAACCAGCGAAAAACTTTCTTTCGTGAATTGACCAGTAAATAATGAAAGAAACACGTCAACCGGCGCGCATAATCATACAATTATTGCATGTTCTCAGCGACGTAGACACTATAATAAGACATTTGATCATAACGACACGCGACCTACGGGAACAGCTGAGTCACACTTGTATTTCTTTTTGACCGCATGATTTTGCGTGTTTATGCCCGCACACGCGACGCCTTGGACTGTAAATTGAGGATTTCTTTCTTCCTTCCCTTTCTTGGTCTCAGGGTTTTCGGGAGAAATGTCCTACATAAGGCAGGTATATCGATACTCTATTCTTTCGACGCCACTTGTAGCGACCATCCTCGAAGCCAGCTGTATCGGGCGCGAGGCGTGCTCGGTCGTTCGGGAAAAATGGAGAAAAGAGACGACGCGATGAGGGAGAAGATAGAATTGGGTCGAGACATTCACGATGACGAGAGCAGAACCGGAGCGGCACTAGATAGAAACAGCTTGTTCGCGCAACTGTCGCGTTATCACGACGAGAGATTCTCGAAGAGGGCTTCGCGACAACGTGCCGCGGGCAGTTTTCCTTCTGAGGAGAGATATCACGTCATATTTCACCCACAAATCCCACCTCACCCTAATGTTTCATCATAACCGGGCTTTTTCCTTTTACGAGGCAATGATTCCGTCCGTCCGCACACACGGACATGTGCGTAGTAACTTTCTTTTGTTACTTTTATCTCCTTATCGATTTCTCGTTGTGTAGTTTCGTGCACGTAGATATTGGGTTTAATGGATACGTAAGGAGAAAGCGCACTCCTGCTACATGTGTCTTGCATTATCCATTTGTGCCGTATAGACGGCACCATCTTTGCTCCACAAAGACAAATTTGCATCCGTTGCTTAATGATTATGCTTATGATATTGCTTTATGATAGCTCACGTTACAACGGATTGGCGAGAAAAGAATGATTTGATATGACTTGAATGTACGAATAAGATAAAGTTTCACAAACGCACGCGAGGCACGGCAGGTAAAGCGACTTATCGCTACTAATTGGACAGCAAACACTATGCCGCTAAAGTACTCGTGTAAGTAAGACTATTGAGCGTAAAGTCACGCGCGAAAGATGTGTCGTGGAAGGCGTACACAATGCAAGACAAATTGCTCGGCGCAATGGCGTTGAATTATTCGTCATACCTCGATCCTTTATGTTGGAGCTCGTTGCAAATGCAATGTACGCTTGTAGAATGTCTACGAAATGGCAAATGCTTAATAAAGGTGCTTTGATGTTATGTATCGTGAAGCGCAATCATTGTTCTTATATAATATCTAATCCTCCTGTTAATTAATTTATATAACGAGAATCAACGGAACAAAATTAAAGTGAGTCCGATAAAGAGACTCGAATAAGGATGATAAAATAAGAAAGATAAAAGCATATTTGTACAAAATGTGATTCGTTTACTGAACTAAAACTGTATGTAAACAATAAAATATTCATTGAATTAATGAAAATTGATCCAATGAATCATTATTCTGATAATGATTTAGGTTATAAAACTATTACTAGAATTCATTGCAAGAATGAATATGTTATATATAAATGAATCCAGTTATTTAATGTATTAACTATATTAAGTCGGATAGTGATTAATGATCGTTTCATTGGACCAATAATAATCAAAATTTTTTTCAGTGTATAAAAAAGGATATAAATCACACATTCATGATACATAAAAAAAATGATTTTGCTGAAATTTCCAACAATTAGGTAAATACAGATCTGAAAATAATTTTGTTGAGCCATCAAAATAATTATATAGGAAACTCAAGCATAATGAGCAATGCTGCAAAACGTTTTGATATTCATAATAACCAATTTAAACGTCCAATTATTTCGATAATCTAATAACATTTCTTTTCAGATCTGTATTTAGCTAAATTCTTATATATTTCAGTAAAACAATTCTTTCCGTGCAATAATTGATAAAATTTATATTGTTATTATTAGTAATAACAAGTACAAGTAACAAATTATTTCTAATTTAAATGCCTTATAAATTTGTTAATTACGTTGCAATTATATTGTAAATGCGTTACCTCGAAATAACTATCGCGAAGGAACAAATTCAAAGCGTGAGCGACTATTGTCAAATCGACTTACGCAGTGAAACTTCCATGTCGAAAGTTTGACATTAAACACCAAAGACAAACTGCGATCTTAATCCGTTATTTCACGGTGCATTCTGAAAACGGTCAGGTGTACGGTTGTACGGAAAATAAATGTAGCGTATATAAACAGTGTTCGGAAAGTTTGTATGCTGGGCGTTTCAAGTATTATCTTGAGCAATTTAAATAAAGAGGAGCGATGTATCTCCCTGCACGCATTAACTATAAAATTTGTGTCGCAACATAAATAATTCATTGCAACTAGAAAATGCAGCAGTATTTTGCCAGAAGGTGTTTTTGTCTTTTTTATCGAGGAACCTTATTTCCGACGTGCCTATCAGAAATCTATTACTTGCATTTTTCAAGGGCCTCCGCGTATAAACCTTGCTGAAAATTGTTATCTTTGAAGAAGCAAAATTAGGCCATTCGGTTCGATGTGTAGTCATGATACCTGTTTCTTCACAAAAATCATGCTTAAAACAGCGCAATATCGCAGCTCGCACGCGAAGCTCGCGAAATGAAGTCACGATGGCGCAATGAAGCAATAAAGATATTGTTAATGAAAAAGAACGGAGCGCAAATTAATGCGATCGGTAATCAGTTCGCGTCGTAAAGAAGCAACGAGAATGCTATAGTGCAAAAAGTATCTCTCCCGCTGGACTTTCAAAATTACACGCTTCTTCTCACGTGAGTGTATATAATATTTTAATAAACGCCCTTTATAATGAGCAAGATAATCCAATCCATCGACTTTAAGGCGAATGATCGAGTTCGCTCTAATTATCGTATAAAATCCGATCGACGAATTACGGCCACTTATAGGCCACGCCACTACTAATAGACGTCGTACAATAGCGGCACTGGCGTGACACAAAGCTAATCTCGACTGTTATTCGACGCAATCTGATTCGATCTCAATCAGATCGCGTGGAAACGTGTAGTACACACCAAAGTTGCCCTGTGACAGTGTAAATCTCTATCCCGAATAATCCCTCTCCTTTACGTACATAAATCCAAGAGCACGACAAAAATTCTTTCTCTGACTATAAGTCGTTGCTCTTTATTCTAACGTTGAGGCTGCAACTCGTCGTTTTGTTACACGTTGAAGATATTTCTCATTCCGAAAGAGGAAAATCTAGAAAAAAGGGAGAGAAAAAGCGTCGTGCGTTAAAAATTGATTCTGGTAGCTGAATCACGGTGTGCCTGTACGACGTGCGCTGCTTTGAGATTCGTAACGCGCGTCACAACTTGCGGCCGCTGTGCGGAAATTGCCGGTAACGAAGCAAGAAACGTACAATGCTCCGAGAGACGGTATCTTATTATGTAGAAAATAGGACACGCTACGCGCGCAAAGCTCGTAAAAAGCTGTTGAATATCTAGACTAGAAACTAAAGCCAACTTCCCAGCCAGAATTTTTTAGCTCCGCAAGTAGTCACTATCTTTAGTATGTCAATGTACTTCTTAAGAACATTACAGTTTCGCCATATTCCTCAGTCACGTAGAGTACATGGACTTCTTAAAAAGTAAACGCGGTAATTGCCCAAGCTGTAGATTATCTGCGCTTTATCATCCTTAATTTGCCACTTATCGGTTTTTATATCGAGCGTGTATTATTTATAGCGTGGTACGCATTAAATTCTTAAAATGGCTCCTGACTCGAGCGTACAGTAAACAATAATTCAACGTGTCAGATAAATATTATACATCATACTGAATATTACATTAGAAATCGACAAAACTCGGTTCGAATTCTCCAATGTAAAATCTGCACACAAAAATTTGTACCTTCCGAAAAATATATTTTATGTAATGAAAATTAAAATGGAATTTTTTTCGTGGATAAAACGCTGAAACGAGACATGACGTGTTAAAATGTAAAAAAAAAAAGAATGAACGGATATTTATAAATATGAAAAGCTAGGTGAAAATGTAATGTAGCATCTCGCTAAAGGCTTTGCTAGAAAATCGAAGGATTTACAGCATTTCCGACCGATCCGGATGTCGTTCACCTCGATGGACATCATCGAAATCTTATCATGTACGATGAACAGAAAAGATCGCGTTTTGCTATAAGACTCACTCTTTACGAGTTAAAGTTTAACGAAGATCAAAAGTACAGTTTTCCTCAACGGTAACATTTTAAATTTAATTTTTAAGAAAACTTCTCTCAAGAATTCTTAAAAAAGGACATTATATAATTCCGTTAAAATATTCAAAATTCTCGTAAAATTTCACAATATTATACGTACACAGTTGGAAAATTTGTTAAATTTAATACAAGAAGAACATGTTAGAAACACAAACATTACGTAAAAAAATTAACATATTAAACGTAATATTGACACAATTTGTTTGACAACAATCATATTTTTTATTTTCTTCATTAAAACAAACATTTATAATGTGTTAAATTAGCATGTTTCATGAAATTTAATATTTATAATATGTTGAATTAATTAAATTTTATTCATTTATTTTAAAAATTATATTTTAAAAAGCATTATTTTTATGTTATTTGTTCACTTACAATCATATTATAAAATTATAATACTTGACTATTAAAAATTCAACACAAAATTTTAACAAGGAATGGACCAAACATTTTGTATTTCTAACATAAATACAAAATATTTTTATCCTGTAACATCTCGTATCAATTAATAAAATTCAGATAATGGCAAAGATTTATGATTAAGAGATGCACATCGGTGACAAATGATTGTTGGATGAAAGGACAAAGTGCTGAATTTCGTAATGGTAATCTAAGAAATTCGATTCGAGAATATTCTGCCACCAATGAATTACGGAGGAAGAACAGAATACGGTGACACAAACTGCGAAGTTTCCACGGAACTTCAGAGTGGTTTAATCGATCATGTTCAAATTTCAAACCATGTATTTCGACTGTCATAAAATACATGACTGATGCGCAATTCCCAATAATTCGTTGTATTTGGTAAATGAGTATAAATATTATCAGTATTTGATATAATAATTGGAAAATTTGTATTAACATATTTCACGTATTTCGAACAATCTACTTATATCTTAATTTAATATAAAAGCGCCTCCAGACGATATGACCAATGTATACGCAAACTTTGCACACATTCACTAAATATTGACTGCATTCAATATGAATAATTATGTATGTTATGTACGCGTGTATGATTTTTGCTAATGTTGGCATACGTTGGTCATATTGTCTAGAGACGCCTTAAGGTAAATACTAAAAAATAATACAAATATTATGTTAAAACAATTACATAGATAGCATAAAAATACTGATACAATTTGTGTCAACAAACTGTGGAAGCATCCTTTTTCAGTAAAATTAACATTTATAATGTTAAATTAATACCGAGATTAACACGTATTTTATTTTTTATTTTATAGAATTCACGTTTTTAAATACATTATTTTCACATTATTTATTTACTTACTCATAAATAGTTTTTTGACATAAAACAATATAATCACATTATATAAAGATTATGTGTTTCGCGGATTTTCTCCGTATCCAGATCCATTCTTGGAATGCCAACGTTGCGTGAATCTTGCAGTCCACTTCATCAGGAGCAGCCTGATACTGAACTATTCCTCCAGGTTGTTCCTTTTATATTACGCTGCTTGTTGGCGTCCCAAGAATGGATCTGAACACGAAGAAAACCCGAAAACACATAATCTTTATATAGAAAACACTCGTGAAAGCCTCAAGAATATTATAATCATTATTATAATCAATATTATGTTAACATTCGGATATATTAAAAATTCAATATAAAATTTTAACAAGAATCTTTTTAGTAGATCGACTTTAACACCAAAATAAAATACTTTTTATACTGTGTATCGATTATTAAATATTGTTTGGACGATTTCAATGTGCACTACAAAAGATAAAATTTGAAAACTGCTTCAGTCACTCGCAAAAAAAGAAAAAGGTATAAAAGTCTTACCATAGAACTCAGTGCACGCTGCACATGCACGGTGCTTTTATGAGCACTAAGGATCACGGGACAGTGTCTGCAGCGCTCGATCAGAACGAAGTTACTTTTATATCGTCACGATCGCACGTCACGTATCGGCAACTTTGAGGCTGATATCTTCGAAAAAAGTTCGGCCGAAGTTTAAATATTTCTCGATACCTGGCGATCGCCTCTTTAAACCTTTTAACCCACCTGTTTTACAAATGACGTGTATGTCCAAAGTATAATATAAGGTGAACGCTACGAGTGTTGGAAAAGGCATTAACCTCCTTTCTCGACCCTCTGTTTCAAGGAAGCCCTGTCGCATGTTTTCGAGCGATTCATTGACTTTACTTCCTAACCGGTATAATAAATTTACTAAGGTAATCATCTCTCGAGGTAATCAAAAAAGGAATACGTTTACTAAGATATCGCGTCATTGACGATGTTCTTCCTAGGCCACAAGTTCCGGATTTCAGAAATCTTCGTCACGAAAGGAAAAGAGTGTTATCATAAGAATTATCGATTTCAATAAGATTCGCGACAATAACGAAGCTCATGCAATACGGAGTTTAAACGAGTATCGACGGCTGAGTGAGTAAATTTTAGTTCATTTCTTAGAAATGGAGTAAGGAATAAAGAGAGAATATCGGAATAAAGGATACTATGTTCTTCAAAGTATTTCTTTTTCTTATGTCTTCTTTCGATAAAATAAGTTTGCCATTGCATGTTAGAGACCGAGTTGTTTTATGGCTCATATTATAGTTATATGAATCAGATGAACCTTGTATCAAAAAGCTTATCAGTAAAATATTCAGGATAAAATTTTATTTTACAGATAGTGTAATAGTTTCTTTATATTTCATATTGTACATATAATTTGTCTTTATTTCACGTAGAATATGTATATAGGAGAGATATTTTATAAATATCTTATTCCAATCTTTATTTTCTATGACGTATGAATACTATAAAAAAAAATTTGAATACAAATTATAAATTTTTTTAATGTTAGTATTTTAATTGTGATAAATTTCTTTTGTCATTTTTTCTACTTCCTTATTCTCTTTAATCATCTGAGCAATATACTTATTCGAAAATAGAATCTATCATATAATGATAAAAAAAATTGTGAAAAAATAAAATTTTGACAATAAAAAATTTTTGACAAAACAATATTATTAATATTATTATTTATTCACACGTTCTCGATTATAATTTTTCTGAAAATCTTATCCTCGGTGAAACATTCAACAAATTAATAGTTACAAATTCCAACATTAAATATTTGTGCTATGTAATTTGTTTATATAATTTGTGCTATAGCCCATCCATTCCAAGATAATAAATATGAAATGTTATATTTATCTTTCATTATCTCTTGTTTATCTTTTAATGCTCACGAAAATAAAAAATAATTGACTCACCCCATGGCTGCTCTGTAGTTATTCGCTCTCATTCTCCTCCATCTCCTCTTACAATTAGATTCATTCGTTACATTTACACAATACTCACGAAAATACTAATTAAGACCGCATTCTAATCACCACAAAGTAGGGTAATCACATGGCATTTTACACGGCACTCCCGATGTTAATTATACGCGACACGCACTTTATTATTATTATTATTATATACCGCGACGAGAAAGACTAATCGGAAAAAACCCCATAATGCACTCGACACAGACGAATTATTTTATTCATACGCGGACAATAATAATTTCTTTAACAGTGCTTAAATTCCTTGTTTCAAATTTTTCCATTATTTTTTGACATTTAAACATATTTATTTGAAGATATAATCTCGCTTGTATATTTGCTTTAATAAATAGCCAACATATTTGTATAATCGTTAATTAATAACGTTTAATAATTTAATAAACTGTGAAAGATAGTAGTATTTCGATGGTGTGTAATATTATGGCGGTATATATACATAGCTGTATTCTGCTACCTGTCGGCTCGAGACTTGTCTTGCATCGAACGATTATGCAACGCACAAGGCGTCTATTTACACAGCACGTTATATATGTAAAAACAAACACCAAAGCTGAGCGCCAGTTTCGCTTCCTTGAAATATTTGACGTTAAATATCATAAAGTAAATATTCTATGTATGCTAAGTTCTTATAACGCTGAATATTACAACGTAAATTTTCTATTCTCTTTCATCTTGAATAATTCAATCAACATATAATTGATGTAAAGCTTTTCGTTATTCAAATAACTTGCTGCAGCGATTTGTATATTAATTAATATTGTCAGTCTCGAAGTAACGGACAAATTACATTAAATCCAATTTTTTGTGTGTCTAAGTTTTTGTAACGTTGAATATTAAAATGTAAATTTCCTATTGTCTTTCACCTTGAATAATTGTCACATAATTGATGCAAGACTTTTCGTTAACAAATCGCTGAATTCAAATCGATCATTAAAAAGATTATCGAGATGTATATATATATATATATATATATATATATATATATATATATATATCACGAAATAATAAAAAGAGATTTATAATTTTTATTCTTTATTATATAGAGAATTATATTATTATATAATTAATATATATTATTATATATATTATTCATTATAGAAAATATATCTATTTTTCTTATTTTTTGTTCTTATTTTTTATATGTATATTCTTTTGTTCGTTTCAGTTTCTATTTCAAATAAATAAATCACGCAAAATGCTGTCTCTTTGATACGTTTACAAATCCTTTAATGCAAGCTAATAACATTTACTGTAATAAAGTTGCACGAGATATACAACGGCATGCTTTTAGTATTTTGTCGCGATCGCGTTTCAAGTAATATAACGACACAATATAGATACACAAAGCAGCTCATGTCACTAATCGTCTGGTTCAACTTTCATTACGCGAATGACAAATACGATGTTCTCGCACAGGGCATTAATCTCGAAACACAAGAGGTATAGTAAACTTTAACACTAGAATCGCGAGTCTAAATTAACCTAATCGCGATTCATGGTAAATCTAGTTTTTTTACAAGAAAGGATTGTCACTAAAATAAAAGTAAAATTACTTATAATTAATTATAATTATTTATGAAAAGTCACAAAAATTCTAGAGCTCTACGTATAAATCCAAATTACCTCGAAAAGAAAAACTATCAGATGGGTAAAAAATGACACAGCCGGTTCTAGTGTTAAATCATAAGATATTAGCTAATCACAGTTGAATACGAAGAGAATAATCAACTACAATTAGTTGCTTTCGTATTAAAGTTTACTACATCTATTGTATTCCGGAATTATACATAAAGAAGTATTTAATGTTGAAAAGTAAATTGCAAACTTACACGCTTTAATGTAAACAAACACAAAAACTTAATTTTATCTCGAATTAATTGTTAATACATAATTGACTTTTCATTACGCATTTCAACGTGGCTGTACGACACACGGAGCAGTGGCTTGCCGGTTAAAATCTTGACAATGAATGACAATACAGCCTGCGGCAATACAGTCTTGCGTACGAAACAATGTGCTATCAAAACAATATCAAGGCAGTGCATCAGATAGTTGTTATATTACGAAATATTTAACGTAACTTTTACGAAATAATTATAAATTGAATATTCCATTCTTTTTATTTTAAATTAATTTTGATAAATAAACAAAATAAGACATTTTGCGCTTTGGACTTATTAGCACTGCCTAAGATAATAAGATAATTAATTCTGTACGACAAGAAGAGCGGTGAAATGAAAATATTGTTGAATTCTAATTGTCGAGAGAATTTGCTAGTTGAGATGTATAAATGTATTAATAATGAATTTTAAATGTCAAGTACAAATATATTATTTCTTCGATCCTTTTTAATAACAATTTAAATAATTGATATATTATTTTAATTATTCCATTCCAAAAAAAAACATTTTATTTAAACATTTTATTTGAAGAAATTAAATATTTAAAAATAAAATGAATATTAAATAGTTTCGTTAAATTTAGTTCATCATTTTTTTCGCGGAGAACCACTCAAGGTTTGTAAGATTGTCGGATATTTTGATGTGCAATTTCGGTGTAAATGTTATTAATTCATCAATAATTATTTTCCATGACAGTTTTGAACAATCTAGAATAGAAACGTGCCATCAAAGGTTAAATTTTATTAATTAAATTACATAAAATAATTGTTAAAAGAAACATTTTCTTATTTTTTAGTGAAATGTACATGTTTTGACAGGATTTCTCAGATACTTGATTAGTAAGCTAGGTTAACAAAATCATATTTAACACATCTAAGTATATTAAGTTTGAGAAAGCAATAAGAGCAAAGTAATTCCAAATAAACGATCGCTTATTAAATCGATAAAAAATATAAGACGACTATCTAATATTATTTTTCAAATTATAAAGAAATATTATAGTAAACTGTAAAAGACATTCTATAATTCAAACAACATTGAGAAAAAAGTGTTTGATTGTAACAATATTTGTTAAATAAAATAGTTATGGTTAGAAGTCTCATTTTTATAATTGCTATAATGTTAGTAATAATTAAATTAGATAGTACTATCAAAAAATACATTTAAAACAAAAAATGATTATAAATTATAATCAAATTAGAATAATTGTAATCATCTTTCTCTCACAATTAGAGTAAGAGAAAAAAATGCGTGATTAATTTTCTCAAGACTGGTATTATAGCTTAGTTCTTCGGCAGAAATACGTCTATAAATACGAACCTAAGTGTTCTTTTCTGTTCTCGCGTGTTAGAATTAATTTTTGCAAGTAGCAGTAAGTCTTATAATTCTCCGTAAGATAAACGAATATTTTATAGATGTAATAATTTGCATACCAAGACCATGTTAGCTAAGTTTAACAGTTGCACTCATAAAACAACAACGCCCACGCGCAATGCAAATTCATTGAAATAATATATATATATAATAATAGAATAATAAAATAACGAATAAAATGGATAGAATTTTTTAATAGAAATGCGAATGCAATTCCTGTTGTGTTTGCCGAGATTAATTAGTAATTCGATTGCGCGAACCGTGAATATTTTTATCAATATCTGTCAACAAACTACAACAGTAGTGATGCTAGTTGCATTGTGTCCCAAATAATAAATATGGAAAGAACATATTCGCCAACGCGCGTGATTAATTTTCTGGCCAGCGCAACATGGCAGCTGTGCAATTTTCGCGATACGAAGCTTGCAGCGGAACAATAAACTAGTTTACATGATTTGCGAGACGATACTATAATAACAGTGGAAACTCGACATGGACTCGTATCTAGTAAAATGCCAACCGTTAATTAATGCTTTTGCACGCGAGGGACAATCACAAAGACAACGGGAAGAATAGTCACTGTGTAAAAGGTCAATTGAATATACATCCGTTGTCGTGATCCCAAATTATTTTTTACATTCGTGCGAAAAGCGAATAAAAGTCTAGTAATCAACGATCTTATATTTAACTCGACAAGATTTATTGATAAAACGTTTTAACCGGTAAAGTCGTTGAATAATCAAAAGCAATATTTAACGTTAACGTCTCACTGACCTATTACATAAAATATCAGTATAATAAAATTATATAATACGTTTAATCAAATAGTACATTTATTCAGTGATAAAATTAGATGATAGTATAATTATAGTTCTACTTTTCATACTATAGTTTGTAAATCATCGATTCACGACGTCAAAATTATATTAGACAGAAATTGTTCAGTATTTAATCTAATGCACTTAGATGTAAAAATTTTTTTTTTTTATAAAACATAACGTATATAGTTGATATTCTTCCGAATAATATACATGAAAGATAAAAGTCATCTTTTTTTCTTCAAAAAGAGAGCAAAATAAAACATATTTTTTAAGTCAACCTATTCGAACACTGGTAGTCGTGCATTTTCCAATTCAAGAAAACAAGAATAACAATACTTCTTTTTCGTTTCTTCATAATCGAGTGAAGTGGACAATAGGCAATGAAGGTTGAATGAAGTACTTAACGAATTTCTTTTTCATTAATTTTGCACGTTCCACTTAGAATGGTACGTCCACTTGAAACAGAAGCACTGTGGAAGAAAAAGCTTCCACAGAGTTTGAAAGCAGAGCTTTTAGGCTTTAGAATTGCTTGTTCGAAAATCTTAAAAATCTTATTTTTCGTAAAATTATATAAATTTACATTTTATTTACATTTTTGCCACTAATTTTAAGTAAGTTTTTAATTCTATCAGAAAATAATAAAGATATTAAAAAATTAAATGTAATCGAAACGCTTACATTATTGTATTGTATCAGGACTTTTATTATTAATTCCAATTTGCAACAAATTTCTTCGATTATAAAAAATTAAATCGAGATCGTATTATGATGATTGTTATAAGAATTTTATTTTAATTTTTATACGAATTTCTGTAGTATCTTGGACCGTGGCTACCGCGAAAAAATTTCGAGATCAATCTGAACTATTTATTCGGGAAAAAGAATACCAGACAGAGGAAATTCCCACATGTCCGTTACATGACACAAATAACGGTTTATCTCACGTATGAAATTATATATGTGCAAAACCTATAATGTTTTGGAAGAAAAAGATATAAGATAAATTGTTCCTATATAAACAAAAATGTTATACTTTAATATTTATTAATATAAATATAAAGGTTACATTTCAATATTTAAAAAAATATCTGTGATTAACTGTGACTGGTTTCATTCATTGTCTTGGAAATATCAAGGAAGAAAATACTCGGAGCACAAGATATTTCATGGCAAACCAACAATTACATTAATTTCTAGAGTGCATAAACAGCGGGTATTTGCTATTCCCGTGTTTAAGTTACACATATCATAAATGCGTTGAAATATCAAAATCGGGAGGATGGGAATTGCAATTTCTAAAATAATCATAAACATAAAGATCCTATTAAATTACTACCAAAAAAGACATTTTCTACACCTTGCACATTTTCATTTTATGATGATGAATACGAGAAAAGTTAAAGGATGCAAAAATTATAAATTGGAAAGCAACGAATATCAATTTGTCTTGTGATAATCTCATGTTGCGAGATCAAATCAAGAAGTAGCTTCTCGTCATTCAGTACTAACATTCAACACGAATGTTTCAATTAATCTAATTAATTAATATTGATTGTAAAATTAAGAGAAAATACAGTCATATATTTGGGAAAGACTGTTGTTGGTCAAATAATTTCGTAAGGCAATGTCGTTTTGTTTTCCAAAAATTTATGTGAAACAAAAAACTCTTAAAAAGGTTACTTTTAATAATGCGCAAAATATTTATAAAATTGATTTCGCACATCATTTGGAAGTATTTTTATTTCGCGTCGCTCAATCAAAGACGAATTCGTCACATAGGGCACGTGCAACAGTTTGCATAGAGCAAATAACTGACTTCTAGATGGACGGATCAAATAGGATAATTAAAACCAACGTTGTAAGATTACGTACGTTTATTCTGCTTCGCATTTGGACACTTGCCATCGGCCGTCTGCAAACGGCACTTTGCAACTTGTCGCGAAATAGAAACGCCCGCAGGCAAATTGAATGAATCCTGTCGTGGCGCGCACGCGATATATTTGTACATATAATCTCTGATATCTCTGCGTCATTTAATTAATTTCAACTCAATTAATTCCGAATGCGGATGCGTCTTACAATTCCATCCCGCATCTGTGCTTTGAATAGCAAGAATTAGAAGAGAATTCGTATATTATATCAAAAAGTCTTGCGTTCATTGAAAGTTCATGGACTTTTGGTAAATTCAATTAGAAAGATACAAATCACTTATAAGAAATCTTGCATTTATCAGAATTTATCTCTGCTAGATTCAACAAGAAAAATTAGATACTTATAGTTAAATTAGATACTTATAGTTAAAAATTAAAAAATCTCATTGCACTCATTGAAATTTTGATAGATTCGATCAAACAGATATAAATCAGACACTCATATAATTAGAAAAATCTCATTGTATTCATTAGAATTTCGATAGATTCAACCAAAAAGATATAAACCATACATATGTTAAAAAATCTTGTTGAATTTAATAGAATCCTGGTATTTGTACTTTTCCGGTAGATACATTGCAATCAAAAAAATAAAAATCAGACAATAATAATTAAATATCCTAATGAAATTAAACAGAAATTCAATTGCGATAATCAGAATTCCGATTCATACAATTCCAATCAGAATTGGTTTTGATTGTATTTCTTGTTGCAATTTTGTAACCAGAACATTTTTCTATGTACAATAACAACGCAGTACTTCCTATCTCGAAGTCAGAATAGTTGCAAAGTCACGATTACGTGTGAAATATTCTCCTCTTTTCTTAGTTTTCCACAAAAGAACGCGGCGAAATATTTCACGTAACGAGAGAAATTAATGATCGTCAGTAGTATAAACAGACACTTACAACGAGCAGTAGATGACGACGCGACGGGTCAGACATCGTGGTATTACGCGCGATGGAGCGATACTTTGGTAGTTTAGATAGCTCGCCTCGCGGTTTCGCGTGATAACGGATAAATGCTCTCGGGAAGAGTTTAATTGCAGGCATATACATGGTTAAGAATACTCGTTTGCCGAGGAATTTCTACATTTCCACGCTTAGCGCGCCTTTATCCGCGAACCGCAGCGGGACCGTCGCGAGCTAAAAGCCAAAAGATAAAAACTTTCCACCGCAGAAAGTTCCCTTGGATCGATGAGAAAATTTTCCCCAGGGCACTTTTGATTAAAAAGAATGTCCATAACCACCGAGCCACGCGGCGTCATTTTGAAATTGCATGGGAATTCGCGATACGGGAAACGCTTTTAGATCGATATACAATCAGTTCATTTGTCGAGCGGAACGGGTCGTTGTATCGAGAAACCGCGCAAAAGATGTACCGTTACAGATATATCAAGCATCCGAGGAGGCTTAAGCCTAAACGCGAGCTGCAAATCCTCTTATCCGCAACATATACGCGCGTTAAGCACCCTGAATTAACAGGGGATGCGTGCCATAGTGTTGCTGCCATAGTATCGCAACCAATCTCAATTCCGCGTCCGCACCACCTGCACCGCCATAATCCGTTAATATATCTCTGGAAGAAACGTTTCCGACCTCGGGGAAACGTCATGCGCGGCATAAGCGTGGTATAAGTAAGTAGTGACAGACGTACCTGGTCGGACCGATCCAAGGTCAGGTCACTAGGCCGGGAACACACGGTGCTGGCTTGTCCTCGCTCCCTTTGGTGTTACGTATCGACAGGTGCAACGAGTGCAATGCACGGACAGCCGTGGTGAGAGCCGACGGTGCGATGATACAGCCAAGTCGCGCGTTGATCTAGTCGAGGCGATGGCAACGACGACGACGACGACGGTGACGGCGGCGGCGGCGAGAGTGGCGAGACGTCGAAGGGATGAGCTGGGATGAGCGGGCGTAGCGAGACTCGCCCCCGTTACTGAGACGAGATCGACTACTCGCAGCGGCGATGACGTCGAACGCTCGCCAGCGAGCGCACGAGAAAGGTAGCGAGACCAGTGCTCGGCGGCACCGTTGTAATCGCGCGACTCCGCGCCGCGTATCCGCTGCCGTCTGTCGTGGTGTGCCGTACCATCGAGCATTCGCATCCGGGGATACGCAATCCGACCTAACCTCCCCGAGCTCCGCCGAACGACTGGCGGGCTCGGCTCGCTTCACTGTCCCGGCGCACTACTCCGCACGCACTCCCCTCCCTGCCGTCGTTTATTCTCCCCCCCCCACCCCCTCCCGCCAACGTCTGGTTTAGTTGTGCTGCGAGTCGCGAAGAGACGCGACATCTACTCGCGCGGCATCCACATTCATCACAATCGTAGCCATCGCGTGCGCTATCTTCCCCCACTCTGAATGTAGCGCGAAACATTCAAAAGCGACTCGATATTTTACGCGTTCTGTTGTTAACTTCACTCTGCATTCAATTGAGATATCTCTCCCCACTGCTCGTTTCTGCCAATAGTGCCAATATAGATTAACTTTTATCGCAGCTTAACTTAATTGCTTTTTATCTTTCTTTGATTCTAAAAATTAGATAAAGAATAAATTAAACAAAGATTAAAATTAATCTAGATCTATCGATAAATATGAACATAATATGATCCGTTTCTACAGATCCGTTTAGATGAACTTTTTTACTTATATCGGTTCTTCCTCTTTTACTCATATTAGATTTAATAAGATTTTAACTAATAATAAGATTTTTACTCATATTAAGATTTTAATCTCGGTTCAATTTGCATTTATCTTTCTCTAATTCTAAGAATGAGAGAAGAGTGAATAAAATTGAGTTAATCTACATGATAGATATGGATAAATATTAATGGATTTCTATCAATGTAAAAAACTTAAATGTAGAGTAACTTTAATTCTAGTTATTTTACTACGTGTCTGTCTACAAAGTTAATTTCTTTTAGCCTCTTCTAATTCTTAGAAAAAGATAAAAAGTAAACTAAGCCAAGATTAAAATTAATCTACATTAGTAAAAATGTACATTAATGATAGTAACGATATCATTACACTGTACAGATTTTGTAGTAAAAGAAAATATATAACGACTATATAACATTATTATACTGTTATTAAGAATTTCAGAATATAGGGATTTTAATATCGATTGAATTTATTTTTTTATCTTTTTCTGATTCTAAAAATTATAAAAAAATACAGAGTAAATGAAACTAAAATTAAAATTAGTCTATTTTGATGGTGGATACAATTCTCGTTTCTATTAATGTAAATTAATTTTATCTAATTCGTTTAATTTACTTTTTATCTTTCTCTAATTCTAAAAAATGGAGAAAGATGATAGTCTGTACTTATTCAAAATGTTTTTATCTACAAATGTGCGCTTTTATTTCTATGGACTATATGTAAAGTGCGCGTTTTAAAATGATATTAATGCGCATTTAGTATACAGTTCGTGTTACATATATTTTTAGAATATCAGAAACATAAACACGCTTATCGATAAGAGTGCATTTCGAATACTGTCCTATGTTTAAATATTATATTTAATGTGAGCTATAATGTATTAAATGTGTGCTGACATTGTTCTAGTTGAATATCTGCAGATCAAAGAATTAATTAATTAAATCGAGAGTAAAATTAAAATTTTATT
>Ga0157363_1001996_pt1 | contig 17640 bp, 7 predicted proteins | sample AttsexASBM1_FD_111477 | JGI IMG/M metagenome (GOLD analysis project Ga0157363, IMG submission 111477) | Fungus gardens microbial communities from leaf cutter ant in Ribeirão Preto, State of São Paulo, Brazil - Atta sexdens ASBM1 | ecosystem: Host-associated > Fungi > Mycelium > Unclassified ... | reverse complement strand
GCGATTTTTCCTCAAAGTTTTTGCGATTTTCAAAGCAAAAAAATTCTCGACAATCCGGCAACGATCGCTCGCTCTTATGTCGAAAGTTTTTAGCGAATCGACACAAGATTAAATGTAGTCTGGATTGATTGTATTCGTAATTAGTAGCGGTCTGCAGATTTCAACGGATCAAAACATAATTTCAATTTAATCATGGTCGCTCGAATTACCTCGCGTGGGGCTAAATACGTGAAGAGTATGCATCCGGCATGCAAATTAATTCGTCATTGGTAACGCGACGCTGCTGTTGTAATTACGTCAGCTGACGCGACGAACTCCCTCGTCCAATATGTAATTCGTTAAATTTACAACGAATCCTTCTTCCTCTACGTGTAATGTAAAAAAAACGTGATGGTTATGTCTGAACAATCACATATTGCGAAATATTTTCACTAGAAATAATATCCTCCAAACTTCCAGAAAGGAACAAAAGTGAATTGTCATATTCAAATCAAATCAATCTGCGTATTTGTAACGTACTGATTAATATTGAAAATATTTAATTTTAATGTTTTAAATTGATGACTTAAATTAATGACATTTAATTTCTGCAACGTTCGAACATAATAATTACTACGATATTACGAATTTGGACCAATTAGAATAAATCTATAGGATTTTTTTTATTTAATTAAATTAATAATTATTGTATATTTAATTTTATTGCAAAAACTAATAATAGACAAAATATAAAAGCGAAATTTTATTTAATTAAGGAATCTTTTGCTTTTACACAAGTACACGTGAGTGAAATTTTACGCCTAACCTGATTATGCCTCGTTGAAAAAGCCAATTTCACAAGCTCTTCTTGAAGCCTCTTAATCCGTAACGCTTCAACGTCTCTTTCCGACATGTGTCCTTTGATGTTATCGTGTCGAATTAAATCCGAAATCTACCGAGGGATTCACTTCTCGCGAATTAACATTGCGCTTTCAAGTGCGATTGACAGGGGAACTTTCTGATATTGTGTTGATTGCATCAACACAAGATCACTCAAAATATAGATTATTTTATTACAATTCGAATACGTTATCTCTATTTTGTGAATTTTTATTTTGAGGCGAATCACAGTTAATCTTTCGCAGATCCTTCAGTACGCAGACATATAAGCGAATTAATCTCTAACAAAATTACGACATTACTACGTCGCGCTTATTTTCCATTTCAGCCGACTATCTCGTAGAGTCGCGTATACTCGGCGGTAAAATCTGTGAAATATGGCACGAGCTCGAGCAAAAAGGTTTGTCTCGGGGCTGCCACATAAGATACTGCAAAATTAATTCAGACGTGTGGGTCAGATTTAATTGCGTTACACCGTGCCATTCATGTGGGTCTTTAAATGAAAGGGACTGCAGAATATCATCAAAGTTTTGCTGAACCGACCGTTGATATTAGACGCACTTGTACAAGTGCAGACATTAATGATGACCAGCCAAGCAACGTCGAGTTGTAACCATTTATTTTTATGTCGTGAATGCATATTGTATTATTTTTTTATCTCGCAGTATTATTGCATCGACGAGAAGCTGGTGATTGATGTGTTAATCATTTACGAATCGCCGAAATTAACTTGTTTTCGTTTATTTGATTGATATATTTCATTTATTTTGATGTTCACGTTAAGCTCGTTATTTTTAACGGCGATATTTTCATCTACTATTGTCATTTTCCAAAATGCACAGAAAATTTCGTAAAAATACAAGAACGTTGCGAAACGAAAATGATTTTTTTTTTTTACTTAGAGTATTTCATCATTATATTTTATCACAGAATATAAATCACGTGGTATCACGTTAATTATTTGACGCTATCAACTTTATGTGCTTGTGATTTATCGATCTGCATTTTTATCCGTTAACAAAAACACGATTCTCCGATCGGAAATTCGGACCTCTGTCCGACGCTTCATACACGGCGTTTGATTTATCGGCGATCTACATTTCGTTTGCAACGACGTCACGACTTTCCCGTCACATTTTGCCCGTAAATTTTAGGAAGATATACGGGCGCGAAGTGACACGTCTCGCCATTATCGTATCGCCGCGTGATCGATGATTAAAAATACAGCACGTTGGAAATTGCTATATCCATATTTTACGACTGACGTTACAGCGAAAATTAACGGACTGCGCAATTAATTTCGTAATAATGATTCGTTGCGAAATTTCAATGAACGCTGCCTGTTCGCCTGTTGGGTTTATACCGTCGAGTTTATGCCACGAATAGATTGAGGAGCGAAACTCCATCGCTCCGTTCTTATTAATTCGCATTGCACTTCTGCATTAGTGAAATGTCGCCGGCAGGATCGTCTATCATACGTCGTAACGATGAGAGAGAGAGAGAGAGAGAGAGAGAGAGAGAGATCGCTGCAGCTCATTTCTTCCGACCGCGAAGTCGCGACGTTGATAAAGACAAAGTGTTTCCGTATCCGAGGCAGTCGGAACTCATAGTTAATCCGCAGAATTACAACTTCTCATAAGAATACTATAACGCGCAAGTCATTCATCATTTCGCTCGCACCACGAAGATCTCGAGGATTTGCGTTTGAGAAAACTCTTGAAGATTGAGAATTACAAACAATATTGTCATTTTTAGCGATCGTTAAAACTACCTTTCTAACAAATTCAAATATTTAAGAGAACACAGCAATTTATGTGTTTATCGTAAATATTATTTGATGTTTAGGATTCCTTTGAGAAAGCTATTATTCCGTAAATTATTATTTGTAGTTCATAATATATTTGTAAATAATTATGTAAATACCAATTGATAAATTACCGATTGTAAAAAAAATAACATAATTGAGAATTACAATCGCTATTAACATTCCTGTATGCAAATTTAACTATTCGATGCAAATTTGATATTTTAGCACATTTATCTAAATTTACATAGATCTTCATTCGCATATATGAGGAGTATACTATATATAATTTTACATTTATATTTCAATATTTATATCTGAATCACACATGCTTTTTTATTAGCAGTTTGCTCTTTAGTCAAGGTTTATTTCGACATTAGAATATGATATTCGTAATTTTTACAATCAGTGAGAGTGTCAGAATCAGAGTGATATTTCGATGGAAATATATGAATGTATATTAAAGTCTGTAACATCAAAAAATCCAAACAACACTAAAATGGTTAAAATCCTGCAAATTTGCGATTACATGTTTTAACGTAGCATTGAAAAAAAAAAATACGTTCTAAAGGTCAAACAAACATTTCCGTAGTAGTAATAAATGGAATAAAATAAAATATATGTCTCGCGCTTTTGCTTGTACGGATATAAAAAAAACCGATCAGCAGAAAATGCTCGGACAGGAAACAGCCGTTTTTTATCGTCTGTATATTTGCAAAAAAAAATATTGTTCTGCGTCTAAAATTACGTCCATGCCGCGTGGAAAAAGACCAGCACGGCATGTGTTACATGTTATAAATTATAAGTTTTATCTCCCGCCCGGATATGGCTTAACTCTGATGAAAAGAAAAATGTCGTCGGCGTGCGACCGTCAGAAACGAGGACACTACAAAGAAAGAAATTCGAGTTCATTGCACTCGCGAGCGAATCTTTTTGTCTCAACATATCGCAAAGCAACCATAATACGTGTAATATGATGCTAATATTTCATGCGCAAAAATTTAAGAAGATCGATGCTAAAAAGTTTCAAAAATTTGGAATAAGAAACATCGAGAATTTAAAATTCGTATTATATTTACATATTTAACGCGTAAGTATCTTTATTATTATTTCATAGTTATTTTTTATACAGATTTAATAAAGTTTGGATAAATGAGTGAATTCGAAAATATGGTATTCATTAATATTAATATGTATAATAGCATTAATATGAGCATAGCATGTATATGTATATTCAATGATGTTCCGCTCACTAATCCGGGTTTGACAAGAGCGAAACAGTCGACCGGACGAACTATATCTAACAGCGGTATTCATAGCCGGCCATTATTTGATGAATAAGCGTAGTTTCACGAATCTACGAATTTCCCACAATATATGCTAATTCCTCACAAGAAACCCCATTGTAGTTTCGCGAAACGTAAATCTATGAATAATGATTCGCTATTAATTACACTTCCAATCGGGAAACGAGGCTGGATGGCAATCGCTTGTAACTATATATAACATTTCTTAAGACATGAAATAATTGCACCTATATTTGCGCTGCCGTTAATCTTTCGAGTGACTATTGAAGCGTGTTGGAAACACAAGAGCAACGGAACCATGGATCTTGTACGAAACGCTGCGCAAGTGTTTTACAACAGCAGAAGTTTGGCTTTTTCAGTCTGTTCTCCCTTTTGTCCAGTAGCTCTGACCTCTCAATCCTCTTCGCCGAGCTTTTCGCGCGAGGCAAAACTCGCCGCTGGTTTTCGAAAAAGTAAGGGTGGGCCGAAGGGAACGCCAGGAGGCGAATAACACGCGCGGATTGAAGCGTACGTTCGTCGATAAAATAAAAATAATAGTATACAAAGGACGCGCATTCAAGTAAAAGCGGGCAGTATCGAGAGGACAGCTTGGAAAAAACTTTCGGCCGAGAAAATCGAACAGATAATCGCGCGGCGAAAAGGTTGAGAGAGGAAAGGATGCATATGTCGCACGCTAAAAGGGTGAAATAGCACGGCAATGTAACAAATAACGTAGTCGTGGCAACGAGGAAGCGAAATTCGAAAGAACGAGTTGCTTTAAGAATAGGAATCTATAATGCAGGATATTTGTCGTAAAATATTAAATATATCTCTCTCTCTGTCGATAATTCTTTCGATATTCAACGATTACATTTCACTGTCAAGAAGCCATCAAGATCTATCAAAATATGAGATACTGCTTCTCCTTTTGCCGGAATTTACCTCAGGTATTTAGATATGTTGGCTAACGCTCTGAAAGAAAGTATTTAACCTACATATGGTGAATTTTTTTAATTATAGAACATTAAATTTAAATTTTATATACGGCATTTTATTAACCATTACGGGAATAAAATCCTTTAACTTTTTATGCGAGAAAGTTTTTGGCATTGAATTTTTTATCTCTTTGCATTTCAATCAGCGAACTCTATTCCAACATCATTCTCTCAGCATTTTTTCCACAGTTAAATTTTTTTACGACCATGAAATGATGACTCTCACAATTTCGGCAATTCCACATGTATAATTTGCGCTAAACTTTTTACCGAATTGCGCATTTTTCTTATATGTCACATTTTAATGTATGGTATCTCAAATGTTCTTAACTTCCATGATTACGTGCGTTTCTCATCTGTCGGCTTGCCTCGAAAAGCTTGCAATGTAAATCTTAAGTCGCACGTTAATGCGTTTACGACGCATCGTGCAACGGCGGATACGTTTTCGAGTAGCATCCTGCTCGGAAGAGATTTGTCCCCGGTTGCGAGAGGTGGCGGAGCTCGTAAAAGATGGCGGGTTCATTAGCGAGGGGTGACATAATTCAGGGAGTTAGTCGTTTGTAAATCAACCTGGGTGGTGGGTTAAAGACTTGAGCATGTGTCGCTGTGCGTACCGCGAGAAATTAAATGAAATATTACTCTGTCACGTGGTAATTCTTTAAATAAATTTTAGTTAAATTCGCTGAATACGCCATCCAGTGCGTACATGGTTCGCGTTAATTAGCGGCGCTTTATGCTTAAATTTATTACGCCGCATTTGCCAAACGACATTCCAAATCCGTAAATTTGAATAAATTTTAACAAGCGTAAAATGATTGTAAAATAAAATCGTGGAAGAGTGCTAAAGTATTCGTTATTGCGCGGAAAATTTTTTGAAATGTCAAGATGCATTTGCGTATTTGAGTACCATTTCGTCGTTCAAAGCAAATCTTGCGAAGATACGTCGCGTTGATTTTGCGACGGATATGTCGAAGTTAAAACAAATAACAATCACATCTCGCTTCTGAAGCTTCGTTTTCCTCGAGTTTCATCAATTCTCTTTCTCTTGATACTCGCTTTTGTATAACTTTCGAGAGTTCGGGGCGAAGTATCGATTGATTTCGAATACGTGGAATTCATCACGCCATATCGTTTCGACGGAAAATGACTTTCCGGATGACGAACAAAAGCGACACTTAACTGTTAGGACTGTGTTACTCTTTTAGCGAATAGGGCAAGATACTCAAGAATATTTCCCTCATTCGCATCTTTTCTCACAGAGACACGCTGACGATGGCCGATTCTCTTTTGCGATCGAGCTTTCTTATCGCATGGGAAACGACACGATTCCGAAGAGAAACTTACGTGAAAATGCGCATGAAAATACAGCACGTCGGTATAATTTTGTGCTTACTTTGCAAGAACTATTCAATGCTATGTATTCAATGAAACTACAGGCAGACACCCATGCTCTATAAAAACATACATCCTTGTACTAGCGGATTTACGGAGGCAATATGAAGATTTGCCTTAGAATCTTTCGTTTCTTCAAAATATTTTTAGTAAAAAAAATATGTTATATATATTTTTAATATTTCTACAATTTTTAATCACTATTTTGATATTCCAAAAATATTTTTTAATCTAAGATACTTGATCTAAGATAAAAACATATATTCCATTATATTATTCTTTTATGTTAATATACTGTATATATAACTTATGTTAATAATTTTAAATAAAACGTTTTATGAATTATACATTTAAATAATACTTTTTCAATGTAATAATTTACATAATAATTCAATTTTCTTTATGAAACATTTGACTTTATAAAAAAAATGTCACTTGCGGCGATGGCCGCATCTCTTTGATAAATTTCTGGATACGTCAATGCATCCTTGAGATATAGAATATTTACATTCGATCTTTTAGATTATTTTCGACGGCAGTTACGTTCTTAATTTACGATTTGATAACTTTCATTCCTTTCCAAACATTTTCCTCGCGATGTTTGCACGATGCACTAATCCGCTCACGAGTGTAGGGAACTTCGTTGGCGATTTAGGTCAGGTGAAAAAGAAAAACGTACTTAAGTCCAACCGTAGCTCTCTCTTGTCGACGGAATGGATACACATGTATGTATGTGTGTACGTTGAATATATAAACTAACAATTTTCGGGCTGTGCGAACGCTCACCCGCACAACTACCTATAACAATTCCGGCAAATCTCTACGTCACGTGCCGCAAGGCGGATTTAAGTGCATAATTCATTGTTACTGTAACGTCGCGCATCCAAGTGAATGCGGTGCATTCTTGCGAACGGAGAAATTTCGCATGCTGCAATTGGAACGATGTAAAGAGCGGAATTTGTAAATTCTCTCCATCTGGTTTTGACTTTTAAGTGCCTAACTATTGAATGTATATTTATATTATTTAATACACATGACTTTTAATATGTAGATCTCTCTTCTGGTATTTTCAATTATTTCCTATTTCTTGAATTTTTCTTAAATCTTTCTCTAAGAAATTAAAAATGAATGACATTTCATTTTTAATATGAGATATACTTATGATTAATATTCCATTTTTCTGTGAAACAAATTAATTTTTTTTTAATTCTATCTGTTTTTATACATTGTTAATGTTTTAAAATTAATTTAAATATATAATATTTTAATATTAAACAATATGCAAATGAAATTAAATCTTATTTTTAATCAAATCAGAAGAATAACATTTTTTTATTTATCTACCGTTCATAAAGTGTAATATTATTCACTAGTGTTTAATATAAAAATTATTTATGGAAGAGTATTTTTGCTAGAAAGATCAACTTCAAATTGAATCAATAAGAAATTCTGTCAATATTATCCGGATATTTTGCATATTCATTTTCACGAACATTCATATGAAAATTATTAATTTTTTTCTTTTTAGGCTTTTTTACATTTCTATTTTTAATCTTCTTTTATCATCTATTTTTTAGTAACTCGTCATATGTGTGCGTAATATGCGCAGATAGTAGCTATCGTATTTTAACTCTGGTATATTTTTTTTACTGCACTGTATTGCAAAAGTTGTGGCATATTCTTCCGGAAGTGAAAAAGTACCACCGATTCTTTACTGGGAATATCAAATCGCGCAGTTGCATATTTTATCTGTTGGTGCATAACTTAATTCACATTGCCGCGTTATGTATTTCGCGCTGCGAGACAAAGAAATTCGTCGGAAATTCCGAAACGGCCACAGCTCGGGATATAAGTAATTCATTATTAATGTAACGATGGCTTGTATGGATCGAGTCAAGCTCGAAGAGAGAAAGGCTTATTCGTTTGGCACACAATGAGTCTCAAGTTGTGCTCCGAGTTGAGAAATGAGACAGGAGGAAATACTAGTTTCGATAATGGTTTATAAACTTACAGCTTGGTGAATCGAGTAAGGAGTTAAGTCTCTTCGTGTCGTCGCGTGTTTATCATATATTCACCTCTATAACTCTCTAGAAATTTAATCTTAATCTTAAATCTGAGCTAATTTAAACAAGGAATATGCATTAAAAATTACATTATATAAAAAAAAATAAAATAAACAATAAGAGAAATTTTTATTCTTTGAACGCAATTTTTAAAAAAAGTTTCGTTGTCGAACGAGATATTTGTTCTAGAAATACAGGGATTACATACTATACTGAAACAGATGTTCCGATAAAATGTTTTGGCATGATCTTACTGTTCTATAGTTACAAGCTGTGACATGTAAAACTCTGCTTTTTTCTATGTGATATATTTATCCCGGAATTACAATATATATTCATTTTATACGAAAAAAGCGAAAATGCTCCAGCGAATAAAATACAATATTATGTTCACACATCTTTTCGAGTTTTGATTTTCGATATTGTTATTACATAGAAATATTGTTCATTACACTGCTGGTAGAACAGTGGTTATAGCTATTGATGTTATAGTTCTTGATCGAGTGATCATCGATATATAGCAATATTTCATAAATCTTTCATCATACATGCAAAAAAATATTTTGCTGCTCTAGCTAGAATTATCGCTGTTTTTTGTATCTGATAGAAAATTATATATTAAAATAAAATTATATATGTATCATACTCATAGAATTTGTAGCACAAATCTAAATTCTATCTCTGTCATCTGATTAGATGCAATATCGCAATACTTGCTAGAATCTATTTTAGCTAATTTTTCGTACTTAGATAATTTTCGCTATAACTGCAAGATCACTTCTTTGAGTGTAGGTCTTCTTTACACTCTTCGTCTATCATCATATGTTTAATTACATCGAATATACCGGCAAGTACGGCGAGTGATTTACTGTCGTTCGCATTTTACCGGCAGTTGAATGCTCCTTCGCTCTTCCACCTCCTGCTTCGTCCAACTTTCCGCGATAGAAGAATATCAATTTTGCAGCGGCATTGTTAGACGCGCGCCGCACCGTTTACGATCTCGGAAAATCGATGGGAATCGCGCGGAAGTGAACCTCGTAAAAGGCTAATCTGATTTACAGTGGAATCTCAATCTGAGAGGGGCTCGTAAAAGCTTCGGACTTTTACGGCGCGCGTCGTGGACGAGCCAACTTTTGATATTAAGGACATCCTTTGGCGTGATGGCGCGCGAAAGAGAGAACTTTGTCCTAAAGTCTCAAACGCTTTTAAATACCGCGAACCTAATTGCGAGCGATCTCGAGGATGGCAATCGCGGTCGTCGTCAAGTTAAACGCTTGGAGTTGGCCCAGAGTTCTTTTTAGAAAGCCCTTTTTCCACCGAGATCCTGCTATAACGATATATCTGAGCGATCCTTCTTTTCTTTTCGTTTTCTGCGGTATGTCCCTGAAAAGGGATAAGCCGCTGAAAAGAGAGTGAAGAGGATGAAAGTAAGAGAAGACGATTGGCTTGAAGAGCGTTGAAGAGCGAATTGCCCGATCGCAGTGCTTTGAAAGATTAGCTTCGAAGGAAGCTTATGAGATTTAATTAGTTCTTGGCTTGATTAGTATTACATGGTGACGTACATAATAGTGTGATAGGAATGTACCTTAAGTCTTAATTATCGTTTAATAAACAGAGGTCACGTTCGTGTTCCTATTACATTGAAATTTGTTTTACAATTTTCTAAGAAGATAAAAATATTGATATATACATAAGAATATGTATTAATCGCATTTATTGAAATGTGATTAACACATATTCCTTTATTGATTTTTATAAAGATTGTAATGCTTTAAAATCTCTCGTCACATATTAATCTCTCAATTCTAATTTTATCTCTAAATATTCTCTTTATCCTTATATATAACAAATCATATCAAATAATGATAAAAAAAAAGATATCGATATCGTAAAAAAAAAAATCACCTGCATTTACAGCAATCTGATCTATCTATATCCTCTCGCATTTCCAATACGTTAATTTCTAATGCGTTTATATTAATACGATATTTCAATTTAAATAGTGACAAGGTTTATTGACATTTATATTGTTTATACGTATTACTACATAATTGGTTTTCCGATCCTATTAATATTGAAATGTAATGAAGCATCGGCGTATCCTGTTATAAGTATTAGTCTGCGGTGTCCTCCAAATTATCCTCCCCTAATTGACTCGGTATTGTTCTATCGCCAAACTATCATCGCCGTTTCTGAAAATAATGAGACAGCTTTTGAATCTCATGGAGTTAATGAATAGCCACGAGCCCCTCTGATGGCGACAGGCAAGGAAATTTCGAAAATTATCGACATGAACACTCATCTCTAATTCCGCGTTTCAACGCAAGGAAGAGATACGGTGGAGATATATCGGCATCTCGGCTTTTATCGGGAGCAGTCATGGCTCGAAGAGGATGATTCTAGAAAGGAGGGAAGTGAAAACAGAGCAGACGGCGCACCACTATACCGGAAAATAGGGCGTTCGCTCCCGAGATTTCGTTTACCGTGGCTGTCTGACATCTCTGGCGTTGTAATCTGACGGTATTACAGCCACCGCGAAGAAGCATGCTTTTTATTCTTTTCCCCTCTTTTACTTTTATCTCTGCCTTTCTCTCTCACTCTGTTTGAACTGCGTTAGGAGGAGTGGTTCTTGAGAAATGTGGCTGCACCAAAGTTTTTCCGGAACCGTTGAAATTAAGGGGATTTTTTTTTAATTGCTCGTGAAAGCATCTTGAACGTAATGACCACATGGCTTTGTAATTTCATGATAATGTAAGCGTAGTCGGACGGAACGAGAAGTTACATAAGCGACGGTAAAATGAGTCCTTTATAGTGCGAAAAAATGTTTCTTTTTTTTTCCCACGTTGGATGTAAGTGTAATCGCGTTTATCTTACATTTACCTACTTGTACGAAAAGACATCTGTTTTTTGATATGATATTGTAATGTAATCACGTTGTAACGCAACAATACTGTAACGGTAAACCTTATTGTTCGAGTAAACTGCCGCAATACGATAGCGTTATATCGTGTTCGCGATCAAAATATGAACAATTAATGTTGATTTTTTTTATACATTTGATAAATATATTAACACGAATAGTTCACCATAAATGGAAAATATAGTGTGTGTATTTATATTCCAATGTGCACATTTCAATTTAATAACTCTTAGAATAATAGTAATAAGTATTTTTAGAATGTATGTTTTATTTAGATGCATAGTTTATCGATATTTAAAAATATCGTCCTCCTTTTCTATTGAATTATATAAATATAATTTCTTAGTAAGAATACAAAAGTTTAGTTAATAAATCTGAGATAGACAGGTCAAACATCGGAAGTACTGTAAAAGTTTTACTTGCATCATGTTGCGATAAAATGAAGACAAAAAGGGATAGGGAGGCGTATAAATCGAAACTAAAACCTGTTGAGCGTGGGATAACTTACAGTGCACGTCACTTTCTTTCTTATAGGCGCTATTGATTTTATCGAAATAGCAAACTAGATAGTGTGTTGAAGCTTGTGTAATCACTTCGGGCGTAAAATTATGAACAGCGTTTTATAAAATATTAAAATAATCGCCGCTTGTTTAATAGTGTAATAATTTATAATGCATGTCAAATTATGTATCTGTATCAAACATATTAAGAATATTAATATTATTTAATAATACTGAAGTTAATATTTAATAATATTAATGTTATAGTTATACTGCTTCTACAATATTTGTTCTATTTATTTTCATGAAATGCATATCATATTTTTAAGCTTTTGCATAAATTAAATCTATGCAATTAAATAAAAAGTTTTAGTTCTATGATAGCTAACAAGTAATAGAATTTCAAAGAAACCTCTGGAGGTACCACTTGCTAGTTTTAATCGTGGAATTCATTGCATTTTAACGCCTCCTATGACAAAGAGCGACAAACGAAATTCAGAGGATCCATGAAAACTTCTGCTGTGGTAAAATTGAACGATCTCACGTAACTTTGATATCGGCTGAATAGTTTCTCAGTTTAATTTTAACCGAATGGATCGATGTGATGTTCGACGTTATTATTGCTGCAGCAGAATTAAGCGGAAGTAATAATTTTCATATAATTTTGGTTTGCACAATTACAAATTCAAATCTTGCTTAGAAGTGTAAAGTCGAGCCAAAGGGCGAATAGTGTGATCGGCCACTTCCGTTTATGTAGTTTTGTTCTTCTATACAAAAAATCGATGTATATATTCATGAGCTATTTTTAGAGACTGATATCACATAAAAATATAAAATAATTTGTAGGAATGAAAATTTGAAAGAAAATTTTAATTTAATAATTTTATCTTTTATTATTGTATATAATTTTATCTTATTTTATTATATAGCTAAAATTTTCATGTTGCTTCCCAACAATTCTTGTTTGGGACGTTGCCTGCGCTATTTATCTCACTAATCGAATTCACGAAATACCCAACTCCATTGGCGTCGAATGAACTCGAAACCACATCGTTCGCCGTACTACGAAGTCGTACATCGCATGCGTGGCGTGTTAATGTGGTTTCGGAGCTTTTTATCGGTCAAACCGCGATGTGGAAGGTCGAAATTGCGTGTAAGTTTTTAACGTGCAGACACTCGTTATGGCTAAACTCGCTTCGAACGAATAGGCAGATAAATGGATCCGACGGTGAGGAAGAACAGGTAGATACATGAAAAGCACTTGAAGTTCTTCGCGGGTAAAAGCTGAAACAGGCTTCGCGATGCTCGTGAACATTGCAATTTCAAAGCTTAATTTCGTCGGATAGTCAGCGGGCAGAATTCAACGATGATGTCCGCTTCTAGAGGGACTTTGCGAGTAAACGTCAGTAAGTGCTTGTAGATAGTCCTCTCTGCCTCCTCCTTCTTTTCTTAAGCATCCATTCTGCTGCTTGAAATTTCAGCGCGATTCTAGCGGCAAAGCAGAATCCGAATACTCGCCACCGGGCTAACTCTTCAGTCAAGTGCACCGGAAGTAATTCGTCAGATAAATCCGATCGAATTTCCGGAAGAGATCTCTTTCGATCCAAAACTACTGTCTCCCGCTACGAAAAGATTTTCCTTTACATCGGAGATCTTTCGTTTCAAGATGATCGGTCATCATTGATTGAAAAAGAATAACATGAATAGAGTAGAAATAACAAAAAGTTTTCACAAGAAACATTATATTTTATTGTTTCACAGAAGAATAAGATGGAAAAATTCATAGATAGATTTACGATATTTTAATGAAGGTTATTAAATCTCTATGATAATTTCTTTTTAAATTTTTGAAAGTAAATTGACTTTATCATCGTTAAGGAATTTGTTATTAAAGTACACGCTATTAGTGAGACAACCCGTGTACAGAGGAAAAACCTCCAGAGTGGTTTCCCTTGGGGAGACTACAGGCGGAGGATGTTTATTAGCGCGCTCAGATTGCATCTCGCGGTAGTCTCGCGTTTATTTGTCTCAATTAATTTTTTGCCGTACTTCATTATCCCATAGTGAATGGATATTACCTTCCAGATTTACGCAAAATGTATAAAAACGGAGCTCTCTCTCTCTGCGCGCGTGTAACGTAATAGATTCATTTAGAATATGAGAGTACCCTGGCTTTAGTATTTTTATGAGTAGTGTACTTGTGTATTTTAAATTGCATGGTAAATGCATTTCTCTAAATAAACATATGGCACAGAAAAAAATCACTGGTGTTGCTGTAAAATTGCTTGATGTATAAAATTGTTGCCTAAATGTAAAGTCTTTCCTGACAGCGCAAGTATGTCATATTTTGTACTATACTCATTTTACGTATCCAAATCCACTTTGTAATCGTTGAAAATTTCGTGGAAACGCTTAAGCTTTTATATATATGTAAAAACAAGTAGTTGTTTTTATAAGATTTTTTGTTAAATTTTATAAAATTGAGTTGAGTTCCTATCAACAGAATTGTACAAATTCGATGGAATATACACAGAAAAAACAATAGCTGAAGTATCTAAAAATTTAGTTAGATGTAGATCTGAAAATAAATTTTGTTGGACTGTCAAAATAATTTTGTAGGACGCTCAAACTGATTGCCAGAATATCAAAATGTTATGCAACATTGCTCATGCTTAAGTTTTGTACACAAATTTTTGATAGACTAACAAAATTATCAGATTTGTATCTAGCTGAATTTTTAGACATCTCGATAAAATCATTCTTTCCATGTAATGCAATAGATAGATAACATGCGTGAACATACTTGTGAATTTGTAGAAACGTAATTACTCTCGTATTATATATGTAGGAATTATATCTCGTTCCTCGGTTGCTGCGCGTACGCAAATAGAATTGCGATCGACGAAAAGACAGTCTCTTGAGGCTTTCCCGGTTCTCAAGTTTCCATCATCCACCCTTGCTGTAACTCGGATCACGAACTTTATCAGGTCAAAGATTTGTTTTATTCAGTGTCACGTAACTCGTCGTTTTCCCACGCGGATTCCATAATCTGATTGACAAGTTCCATTTTGAGCATAAAAATAAATCCATGGATTCTCCCCCTTGCACCACTCTGAAAAATAGAGATGTTAAAGGCTATCTGATCAGAATCAATATGCACTTTTGGATTCAATGGCTCTAAATTTATTATTTATTATCCCGTCGTAATCGTTGAATCGTATTGGTCATATGTCATTTCTGCTACAATTTTCGCGATATGCCAAAAATATTTGTAAATATAGGATTTGCGCTTCGCATATTACACTATGCAGTAACTTTAAATCAATCGACAACGTCCCAGGCGCAGTAAATCAGCTCTTTGGTAATTTCATTACGCGATCGTGTCGCGGAACGCTGTGGTGGAAAATTCAACGGTTGAGATCAGTTGCATTTTCACGGTTGAGAAAGCTTCTTGGGCGTCTCTCGGGGAAGATATGTAGCAGGTTCTCCGAAACGAACTTCCATTAATCTCGATTCTCGATAATAAGCAGATCCACGCTGTGAAGTACGCGAGCGGTCGGCGCGAGAAGAAAGTGTATGTATCAGGAGTATACGTTTCGCAGATTACTTACTCCTGAACTTTAATTATCGAACGTATAACCTTCGACGAGAATTAATTACTCGCGAGCTGACACGATTTCCTGTTAGATCTCACGCTTGCCATAATGCGCGAATGAATCCAAAGAGAAAATTCTATTATAAGGTAACGAAGAACAGGTAAAGTCAATTATTGTGGTAGACGAGATGGCCGGCGCGAGAAAAGAAAAGAAGAAATTTATGTAGGTTATTATAATTTTATTGGTTTTTATTATTGCCTTTTCTCTTCGATAAGCATTAAAAGCTGTTAAAATAAAGACTAAAATTCCGATAAGCACGAAGAATTTAATATCCTCCGCACCAAATTTTCATAAAATAAAATGGAACCCGATATCGGCTCTTATTCATTGATTCCCAATACTTTCGATAACAGTCCATTATTATTTCGAGAACAGGATCGTGATTGCGTTAGTTTCGTGGCAGAAAATTGTAGAGACACGAGATAATTGAATTATACGGCTACACTCTATTGCGTACCCGCGTATTTAGCCAGGAGGAAGAGAGCCACATAATGCAAAATTGAATCCTCGGTATTGGCGCAGTTATGAACTTTAGTTATTCCGGTTAAATACGATAATAATGAATTATCGATTCAACATTATAACGAGCAGAACTCGCGCGACGATCATAGGAAATATATTTAAAATTAAATCTAAAATGAAAATCTACACAATATTAAATTATTTATACGTAATATATATTTATCTTTATATACATCTTTATATACGCTACGATAATTATCCACACGTTACATATCAAGTAACGAAATTCAACACTTGATAGTTTCTTATTTCATTAATAAGTTAAGTAACAGTCATATTTAGTATTGTTATTGTAAAGAAAGATCAAATGTGAAAGATATAAATTATTTCGCCAAAATCAAATAATGGAAACAAGAAAGAAAGTCACAACCGTAAAAGCAAAAGTAATTACGACTTGTTTCAAGGGTTGGCTCGTTAATTACGACTCGACGAATAATTAATTACGTACGGTCCGATTAGATACAAAACCGTACGTGGTCGTTGTGGCGAGCATGCCTGAAAATTGCTGGCAAGACCGTATGGAACAATTAAAGCATTGTGCAGCGGGCACGAACAAGAATAAATACACACGAATATACGTTTATATGTGCCCGTTCTAAAGCGTGTACATAATTGGAGCATCCGTGAGGTTTTCAGCCGCCGAGTCGCTAATGAACGCGCGAAGACATTCTCGAACATCGTCGCTATTTTTATTTTTAAGTTACTTTCATAGGTGTTTACATAATTGAGAAGTTTAGAAATTGAGAAGATACTTTTTTTTTTATTGAAAAATTCTTGATGAATACTTTTTCCTCTCTCTCTCTCTCTCTCTCTCTCTCTCTCTTTCTCTCTCGTTCTCTTTCCCTCTCCCTTCTTTCTATCTTTTTCTTCTTATGCTAAATGAACTAGCAAAACTAAAGAGTTGGGAAGAATATCAATTATATATTCACGCTTTGAATTTTTACTCTAGAATTTGAATTTTAAAGGAAAAGATAAAGGAAAAGGAAAAAAAACAGTAATAGGAAAAATATATGTGTCGCACGTTTGAAGTACGTCATAAGTAAGATCGTATTATAGTCATCGTGTTTTTCCATGCCTTCCATTATCACGGCTTTGTCCTACTGTCACAAAGAATTTTAAACACGTTGAAAGGCTAAATAAAAACTGCAGATTATGTATATACTGCAAAAAAAAAAAACGCTTTTATAAGTATAGTTTAATAAATATGATAGAAAAATATGCAGAGTGATGCAACGTAAACATAAAACACATAAAAGCACATCATTTCGAAGATTATCTTTTGAAGCTTATTTTTTTAAACTACAAAAGTTCAATTTTATTTAAATCTGTTTACAATTTGTTATACAAATCTGACATCCGAATCTATTAAAAAAATAGAATAAATTACATATATTGTATGGAACAAATCCTGTATAATATTAAATCCTGTATAATATTAAAAGTTTATATTAATACAAGATATTTTTTATATTCATTACTTTAATCTTTTAAAAATCTCATTGTGCAATTATACGCGCAACGAATGAAAAATAATTTAACGATCAGTTAATTTAAGCAGTTAATTGAATGTTTAATTATCCCACAAAAAATAATTTAATGATTAGTTAATTTAGTAAATTTAAT
>Ga0157363_1001995_pt1 | contig 17646 bp, 8 predicted proteins | sample AttsexASBM1_FD_111477 | JGI IMG/M metagenome (GOLD analysis project Ga0157363, IMG submission 111477) | Fungus gardens microbial communities from leaf cutter ant in Ribeirão Preto, State of São Paulo, Brazil - Atta sexdens ASBM1 | ecosystem: Host-associated > Fungi > Mycelium > Unclassified ... | reverse complement strand
TTTGTATTAAATGTTATTAATCAAAAAAAAAAAAAAAATATGATAAAATTTAAAAAAAAAAATAACAATATATATATAAATATATATATATATATATATATATATATATATATATATTTATGAATAGAAATTAGATCAATAAAAGTAAATTAATTAAAAGAAACAATCCTAATTTGGTCAAAGCTAATCTCAATTCTTAATAATATTCATATGTATACATTTTTGCAAACATATATAACATATATAATATTTTGTATTTTTCAATTTTATAAATTGTGCATCAATTTGGTTTGTCAGGCTTGAAACGCAAACTGAAGCCGAAATATTAATCTTTGTAGATTTTTAAGATGCTTGTTAGCATCATTATAAAATTGATGATCAATCTAGTTCGAGATATTAATGTTTCAGTTAAAATATATTTGCAAAAATTTACATATGATTTACATATTATTAAGCATCAAGATCTGCTTTAACCGAAAATAGGAATATTTTTCTTAATTGATTGAAACAATATATATTTATTATTATCTCATTAATAATAATAATTGTTTTACAGACGCCAGGCAGGTTGAAGTTGACTGATCAGCACTTGATCTTCAAGAATCAGAAAACTGGAAAAGTCGAACAGATCTCAGCTTCTGATATGGAAATGGTAAACTACCAAAAATTTATTGGAACCTGGGGTCTCCGTATCTTTCTAAAAAATGGTACTTTACATCGCTTCAAAGGCTTCAAAGAATCTGAACAAGAAAAGATTGCCAAGTTCTTTTCTACTAATTACAAGAAAGATATGTTGGAAAAGGAGCTGAGTTTAAAAGGCTGGAACTGGGGAACTGCAAGGTTTAATGGATCTGTCTTGAGTTTTGATGTTGGGCATCATACTGCTTTTGAGATACCTCTGTATGATGTGTCACAATGTAACACTGGAAAGAATGAGGTAACATTGGAATTCCATCAAAATGATGACGCTCCAGTCAGCCTGATGGAAATGAGATTTCACATTCCCGTTAGTGACAGTGTTGATCAAGATCCCGTCGAGGCATTCCATCAACAGGTAAGAGAAAATTTAAATGATAGATGGGTGTGTGAATATATTTGTAGACTTTAAAACAAAGAAGTAATTCATTTCTCAATTACAATAGGTGATGGATAAAGCATCAGTGATCAGTGTAAGCGGCGATGCGATTGCTATATTCAGAGAGATTCACTGTTTAACGCCACGTGGTCGTTATGACATTAAGATCTTCCAGACCTTTTTTCAACTGCACGGCAAAACCTTCGATTACAAAATACCTATGTCCACTGTATTGAGACTCTTCTTACTTCCGCACAAGGATAATCGTCAAATGTTCTTTGTCGTGAGCTTGGATCCTCCTATAAAACAAGGCCAAACGCGATATCATTATCTAGTACTCCTGTTCAATCAGGAAGAAGAGACATCTATCGAATTACCATTTACTGAAAAGGAATTAAAGGAAAAATATGAAGATAAATTAACTAAAGAATTATCAGGACCTACATTTGAAGTGCTGGGCAAGGTAAGTAAAAGAAAAACTTTTTAGTTTCCATATTTTTATTTTAATGCAAAATTATTTGTTTATAGGTGATGAAAGTAATTATCAATCGAAAGTTAACTGGTCCAGGACATTTCACTGGTCATACCGGGACACCTGCTATTAGCTGTTCTTTCAAAGCTGCGGCAGGATATTTATATCCACTCGAGCGAGGTTTTATTTATGTACACAAACCTCCAATACATATTCGTTTCGAAGAGATAGCTTCAGTGAACTTTGCGCGTGGCGGCGGATCGACTAGGTCATTTGATTTCGAAATCGAGCTTACGAGCGGTGTAGTACACACTTTCAGTAGTATTGAAAAAGAAGAATATGGTAAATTATTTGACTTCATTACGGCCAAGAAATTGCGCGTCAAGAACCGCGGTAAAAGTGACAAGCCCAATTACGACGAAGATTTTGGTGACAGCGATCAAGAGGACGAACCGGACGCTTACTTAGCACGAGTCAAGGCAGAGGCGCAGGAACGCGATGGTGAGGAGAATCAAGATTCTGAGGAAGAAGGCTCGACCGATGAGGACTTCAATCCTAATCAGGACGAGAGCGATGTCGCCGAGGAATACGACAGCAATCCTAATAGCTCTGACAGCGAGGATTCAGATGCCTCTGCGGCTAGTCACAAAAAGGAGAAGAAAGATAAAGAGAAGAAAGAAAAGAAAGAAAAGAAATCGAAGTCAGCAAAAACTGTATCGGAGAAGCCGCGAAAGCAAAGAAAATCAAAGAAAGAGAGAGACGAGAACAAGCCAAAGAGACCTCCATCAGCATTTATGTTGTGGCTGAGTAGTACACGTGATAGTATCAAGGCAGATAATCCAGGACTGTCTATAACGGATATCGCGAAAAAGGGAGGTGAGATGTGGCGAGAGCTCAAAGACAAGTCTGAATGGGAAACGAAGGCAGCCAAAGCTAAAAAAGATTATATGGCGTCGATGAAAGAATATCAAACGAGCGGAGGCGGTAAAGAAAAAATAATAAATAAAGATAGAGAAAATAAAAATAAAGAAAAGAAGACAGAGAACAAGAAGAAGGAAACGAAAAAAGACTCGCCCAGTAAGCAAATGTCTGGTTCCGGTTTCAAGAGCAAAGAATATATTAGTGATGACGATAGTAGCAGCGATGAGAGTAAGAAATCTGCAAAGGAAAAATCTGATAATGAAAGTGAGGAGGAGAAGGATAAGAAGAAAAAAACTGAAAAGAGGCCAACGGAAGATACTGGAAAAAAAACATCGAAAAAGACGAAACGAAATCAATCCGATGAAAGCGATGAGGAGGAACCTATACAGAGTACTCCATCTTCGTCTGAAGATGAATCTAAAAGTGATTAATAAATGCTGCAGAATTCAGACATTTTTGTCATTAGTTTACAGTCTTACGTGTATCACTCATCAAAATGAATATGTACATCTCTTAAAATTATTATATTTACAATTACAAGGGGATGAGCATTCAAGTGAATTAATATAGTTGTACAACTTTTTAATATTATAAATATATTTTAAAATGCTATATATGTAACTTTTTAATATTACAAAGTAATATTAAGACTTGAATGATATAAGAACAAATAACAATTTATTACCATCGTTAAATATATTTATTTTGCTTTTTTCTTTGCATAAATGTATCTTCTTTCTCTCTCTTTAAATGAAAAAATACATAAAGGGAAAATTTTTATTTACCAGCTTCATTTCTAAATTATTTATTTCCATGTTGCACACATACAATGACACACTATTTAATTTACAATTGGTTATTCTTCTGTTTAGTTTTGTCTCTATAAAATGTGATTCTTTAAAAAAAAACCGAAATTGTAAAAGTTGTTAAAATTGCACAATTAAATTTGCTGTTAAGCAAATGATGACATACATATATATGTATATATATATATATATACACATATTACAGATACATTATATGTACATACATAATTTCCTCTCTTAATATAACATTTCTATGTTAATGTTACAAGTGTGTGAATATTTGGCAGCAATACAGTGACTAGTTAATAACAAACTATTGATTAAAATAATCAATTAACTTTTATTAATAATTATTTCATAATAAAAAATAGGAATGACAAAGTTGCACTGTTTGCATTGCCGATGATCCGTAAGAAAGCTGTAGGACTGAAATATGAACGTGCGAATGTCTTTTCGTCAACTGTGTGGCTTTTTCTCTTTTTCGGTTTCCAAATAATTTATTTCCATCTCTTTTAATTCAATATGATGCTCCTTCATGGCTTTCTAAAACACGAGAGCACAGAATTATTGACATCATTAGTTCTTTGTTCAAAAATGTTAAGAAAATATTTCTTGAATTATAATCTGACCTATGAGAAGGGAGAGCTTCTTAAGACTTACCGCTACGCAATCTTTATAGACTTTAAGCAAAGGAGCGCACATTGAATCATTGGTATCCCCTTTTAAAAACTTTTCAGAGAACCAACTATTGAAACAGGCGTCGTATTTCTGTTTCAACTCACTGCAATCCTCCATGTTGCACCCTCGCTCTTTTTACCCCCTTGCTCTCTCTCCTCTCATGCGTTATACACTTGCAGATTTCCTAAAGATACAATCCCATTTTAATTACCTTGACACACTGCTGATACATTTTGAATAAATGCGAGCATGTGCTGTCACTCGTATCACCTTTCAAAAATTTCTCGGAGAACCATGTATGAAAACAGACGTCGTATTGTTGCTTCAGATCGTTGCATGCCTCGCCTATGCTATTCATGAATGAATCCGTTTATACTATTCTGAAATTAATATAAATCAGATTTGTCGTTAGCTGGAGGCACAACATACACCAAAAAGACGAGCAAGAAGCAACGATGAAGGTTGAGTACAAAGAGCACTTTGTATTTAACATTTATAGACGATAGACATGAAGTTCATTGCCCAAGCAGAACAAGTTATGATATCAAAATGACTCCAAAAAGATCATTAAAAGTTACTTTTCAATCATTTCCAATTAATTTTAGTGTTATTTTAACGTTATCGTGACTTATTCTGTTTGAGTGTGCTCCAGTGGTACTCGCAGTGGCAAATCGTAGCGAAAACAATTGAAAATACCTGGATCTCGGCAGTTTAGAAAAAACTCGAACTGTGCCGATACAACCTCTCGAGATAATCAGATTATATCTGTAGTGATCTGTAACATAGGTTATAAAATATTCGTGATAAGTGAATTAAAGCTTCTCCTCTGCTTCTTCTTCTCAATTAATGGCTTCTGTCTCTAATAGCGATTTAAAGCGAGTCCGCACAGCCCTTATTTGAGTCTCACGCCAATTGGCGGGTTTATTACACGTGGTGGCCATTATGTTCGTTCCACATACTGCACTGTACTGAACTTTTTGTATAGTACAGAACAAATCCGTAGTTGGCTGTTGCGTATTGGTTTCGAAGCTTCAGCACGAAGCGCGCGAGCGTTGTTGAGTCCTTGGAAAATGTCAGATGTGTCAAGTGTCGAAGCGTTAATTATTGTTATTATTATTAATTATTATAAGAACAACCGTGCCCAGATACATCGTGACGCAAACTTAATCGTTTAGCATGACACCGTTGCTTTGGATGATCGTTTTGTGAAATGATCAAGATTCTGTTATTTCTCTAGATCGGAGCATCAATGTTAATATCGATAAGTTCCTGATACGACGGCCACTGTTGCTCGAGGCGAGTAACGATGGGTAGCAAATACAGTCCAGGGAAGATCACCCTGGGAATGATAAAAGGTAAGAAAAGATTGAAAAGCCTTATGTTTTTGATATTTATTTTTCTTAATAATATGCAAGTATATAAAATATACAAATGTAATATGCAAGTATATAAAATATACAAGTGTGAAAAATCTATGGAGTAATCTATGGATACTTTTCATTTGATGGCACAAGTCGATACGAGCATCATTCTATCCTTCTTGACATTTAGAGAGTGACAAAGATAGAATGACACTTGTGTTGACTTATATCAACTTGTGTCATCAAATGGAAAGCATAATTTTTACTTTGTGTACTAGACTAACTCTCGTATTTTTTCTACTACAGGCAAACCGATCACCACATCAGTGCCAGTAATCCATTACCGAGCCAATGACGATGAATTGGAAGAGCTCTATCCGAGTTCCTCTGATGACGAAAAGCGTCTTACGCCAGAGTCCGACAAGAGGATACCGCCGAGTCCCTCCAAGAGCAGCGTGAATGATCAAGGATTGGAAAATGACGCAGAGAGACGTTCTATTGAGGATAACGTGTTTGAAGGTACCTCTCCACCTTCAGATCCATGGAAAGTACTGTTTGACATTAAGGGAAAGATCACGAAAACTTTTGAAGAGAAGATCTCTGAGATGAAGAGCGACAGAAAGAAGAGGAAATGTAATAAGGATAATTCCAGTGTCAGTGACTCTGAGGAGACTCTGGGAGATATCACGCCGACTGATGAGAACATCAATGATAAGCAAGAAAAGGAACTTGCTCGTAATAAGGGTAATACCTCGAGATTTGTAGGTTTCTCGCAAGTTAGAACTGGCTTGAAAACGAGAAAAGAAAACTCTCAAGACGATAGTGTGGAAAGTGGCGTGGAAGCTGCTGAGTTTTCTGACCTTGTTCCCGAGCCACTTCCTTTTGAATCACAAGATGATTTTCATGCTGAGGAGGATAAGAAAAACGATGCCACATGTCGCAGTTTTTTTGATCAGTCAGATGGATACATACAAACGAAAGAAGTGAAATTTGACACGTTCCTCTCCCGTATAAAAGATTATGTCTTTCAACAATTGACAAAACAGTTAGCTACGTTGCTGATTCTTGTGCTTGCTTTCTGTTATCTCATTCCATTGCCTGCCCACTTGGTTGGCTTTTTTATAGGAGTCTTCATCACAATAGTGATGTACAAGCTGATGCAGAGGATCAAAGAAATTTTACAGACGCCGTTAGATAAGAAACTCACACATGTAGTAGTTCCAGTACTAGAAATACCAGCAGCAGAGGAACATGCAGTCCAAGAAAGATATGAAGGATGGTTAAACGAATTGCCCTATACGTATGATCCTCATAATTATCATGTAGCACGTACAAAGTCAGTTTTCTTCAGTCTAGAAGGTGGAGTGTTGCGTATTATGGAGACTAGAATGAAAGTACCAAAGAGAGCAGTGTGGGATGAGCAAAAACGAAAATATAAATTTACCAGAAAACGCGAGTACAATCTTAATGGTGCAAAAATAGAGTTGCTACCAGAAGGACTCACTCGGAGAAGGTATGATCACATCATGCATTATTTCATATTTTTATAGTATATACAAATAAAATAAAAATATATTTTGTGTACAGGAGATGGAGCAAGAAATATCCTATTTGTATCACGATGGACCAAGGAGCACTAATAGATAGCACGAGTCTGAACGACTGGACGGACCTCGGAAAGGAAACTCTCGAAGATGAAAAGAAAATTATCCAAGTAGATGGAGTCAATCAAGAAATGGATGAAAGTATCTTCGGCGAAGAAACAAAAAGTGAGGATGAAGATTCCAGATTGGAATATTTTAAGGATAATGAGGAGGATGAGTTTAAGATGGACGATGATGAAGATGATGATGATTTTTCACAATCCAAATCCCTCAGGAGTATTTACGAGGATTGTCGCGACAACGAAGAGATTACCAAGTGTAAACTTTATATGTTTGCACGCGCCGATCGAGAGAAGGAAGACTGGTAATCATCTCTTCTAAAATGTCTCTCTTAAATCAATTTAAATATAATAAAGATTCTAAACTCTTAAACTTTCTAATTATGAAAGTATAACTTAGAGCTTTGCTTGCTTTATTATCATATCTTAATAAAGAATTTTTCAGGTTTCGTAGATTGATATCAGCGACGTCTCTTTCGAAAAAACGACATTCAATTTGTTCCATAAATGATTCTGTATCCTACGCGAATACACTCTCTGCACAATTGGATGTGGCAGAAACGAAGTCACTAGAGACATCTCCGGAAGTCACTTATAGTACCTATATGAGCAAGTACCTGAATGTAAGCAATGTGATGATTAAGTTAATTTTAGAATCCTTACAATTTTAATCAAGCGATTACCTTTCAGGTGGATCCTGAGGATTCTCCAAAGGAAAACGACGGCCTTTGGATAAATTGTCTTTTGGGACGGATATTGTTCGATATGCATAGTTGTCCAGAAGCAATCAATCTTATTCAAGATAGAATACAACGTAAACTCTCTAACATAAAACTTCCATACTTCATGGAGAGTCTCCTTGTGACAGAAGTAGTAATCGGACATGACGCTCCGATGATTCATAAAGTCTCTAAGCCCGCACTTGACGAGCGCGGACTCTGGTTTGATTTAAATATTATTTATAAAGGCAGCGTAACGATGACCGTAGAGACAAAGTTGAATCTAATGAAGTTAACACGTGCGAGTAGCGTTCCCAGTGATATTGTTGATGAGAAGTCTATTCCTACTAGATCACCAATATTCGATAGCGATGTAGAAGATAGTCCAGAAACATCCACTGAAGATGAAGATATAGGAAACATCGCGTCGAGCGTCGCATCTAAAGAGATTACGTAAGTGATTTCCTAATTTAAATCATAGTTCTAATTCATCGTATCAATCTTCCCTTTTGTCTCTTTAATGCTATTGATATTTAATATATCTTATAAATCTTTTTTATATTAAAAATGTATACAATTGAAACAACATATGTCCTTTATTCAAAATATAAATGTTCATCTCACAAATTAAAAAAAATATAAAAGTATTACACGACGAAGTTGTAGATCAATTCATAGATCTTCTTATATTATAGACCAGTACAGTCTTCTGGTAAAAAGTTTCTTAGTATGGTCGACAAACTGACAGCCAACAAATATTTCCGGCACGTAAGTAACACTTAATTATGTTTAGATAGTCTATTGATCTGTTATCATTAATAATAACGAAAACAGGTTGTAGGCGCTCATTAATTAAATGAATACAACTTTTCTATCACAGGCTACGGAATTGTCATACGTACGGAGAGCAATGGAGGGTGTTTCCAACACGGAAATCCGTTTTATGGTTAGCGTATCCGGCATCGAAGGTAGTCTCTTATTAAATATCCCTCCGCCACCCTCTGATCGGCTTTGGTACGGTTTCAAATCAGTGCCGAAGATCGCTCTCACTGTGCAACCAACTCTCGGCGAAAGGACTGTCAACATTGTATATGTAAGTAAATGGATCGAGAATAAGCTGCTCAGGGAGTTCGAGAAACTAGTCGTTCTACCAAATATGGACGATCTGGTCCTGCCACTCTGCCCAAATTATCCCTTTACCACAACGTAAACGAATCTTGCGCCGGCCAAAAAATAGTCTCCTTTTACAACTTTTACATCTTTTTGTTTTTTTTTTGTATGTTTTGTGAAAGTGTTCGCAAAATTCACTGTCGCATTAATCGAAAAATAATATATTTTTCTTCAATATAGTGATTTATTTAAATTAGATAGAAACCTGCGAAAAAAAAGACTTCTAGACAACAATGTAATTTAAACTATTTTTACATAATTTTTTAATATTATTATCATTATGTTATTTGTCGCAAAAAATCATTTATTAGCCGTATTTAGCACCTAAAAGAAAGTGGGAGGAATTATTGTGATATATTCTTATACATTCTTACATGTATTATTTTACATTTATAAAATTCAAGGAAAAGGAAGGCAAGAGAAACGAAGTTTATAGTACCAATGAGCATTATTTTTATTAAAATATGTAAAAAAAAAATCTAATGAGCGAAAGAAGTGTACAGGGAGAAAAATAATTAATGTGAAGTGTAAATCTCGCTGTTTATTTTGTTTAATCACACAGTTGTAAACATTTTTAAATCGAGTGAAATTGATGCTACGCTAAAAAGAGGAAAGAAGAATACGCGTCAGTGTGATCGTTGAATTAGTCATTTAATAGGCAGCTAATGTGAAATATTTTTTAAATTAATATTAAAATTATAAAATAATTAAATTACAGTAAAATTAAATAATCAGTGAATTTGAGCAAATAAAATTAGGACAAAATTATCAAAATAAAAAAAAATATATGTATATGAAACAAGTTAAAAGGAAGACTTAAAAGTGAGGTGATTTTTGTGTCATCGTAATTATTATTAGATTTATTATCATTTAATAGTTAGGTTCGTAAACTAAATAATATTGCAATTGGCAAAATGAAATAAGAAAAGAAATTATGATATAACGTATCAATTATTTTTATCAAGAATAGTAGAATGATCGCACAGATTTTAAAAATACAGTTTAAAGTATTAATTGTGCGCTCAGTTTACAAATGAATATATAAATTTCATTTCTCTGTAGTCCGTTGTGAATCAAAAAACTTATAGTCAATGGCTTTTCAACGAATGTAGCAGGAAGATTTATTCTCCTCTGTCTCTGATTGATCGGCTGAGTGAATTACTCTACTCGTTCAACAACACTAGTAAAGAGAAAGCAAAATGTTCATTAATATATAATCGAGTACAGTTTGTATCTAGCCAGCTTGACCTGTAAGCTGTGTTATTTTGTTTGATACTATACAAATATATACGTGCGCGTTTGTGTATTTGCGTGTCTCAGGGAGATTATATATAGATTAAATTCTGTAGCCACGATGTGATTTCGTTACGGTAGAGTATCATTGATATTTTTAAATATATGGAAATCTTTTTATATCAAAATATATGACAAATTATATCAAAAAGGCCAATTCTCATACGTTTAAATATAAAACTAATTGCAATAAAGCAAATATATTTTGTAAAAGTTTTTCAAACGATGTTCTGTTTGAGACCTCGTACCGTAATCGATCTCGCATGGTTCCAGAATTAAATCGCAGAGGTATATTAAAACAGTTTTTGCAGAAATAAATTATTGTACATTACAATTGTTTCCCTCTTTCTCTCTTTCTCTTCTAAAAATTTTTTTTTAGATAAACTAAGAATATCGATATATTTTGAAACTATCATGTGAATATATGAACGCTCAATTGTTGTATAAATATTATAAATTATATGACTCATCTATCAATCGATAGACAAGTGTTATAGACAATTGTTTTTATTATGCACACATTTTCTATATTAAAGGTATAGAATATGGACAGAAATGCATAATTTTTTTCAAATATCTTCTTTATTGTCGCACATATATAGTATTTTGATAAGAACAGCTATTCCTGTTGGAATTTATATAAAATACTTTTAGTAAATCTATACAAAATTGTTATAATATTGTATGAATATAAACAAAATATGCTCAACTCTGCAGCGAGTCCATGTACTCGCCCAATAAAATTGCAATATATCTAATATTTTTAATCGCTGCACACTTTCTCTTGGCAATAAATGCTAATAGAATGTTATTCCTATATCAATTTTAAAGACTGAGACATTCGTAATAAAATTATAGAAGAATGGAAAAGATTCACACTTCAAGAGGAACATATATACACAACAAAATCTTTCTTTGCACAATCTCAAGTATATTTGATTTCAACGAAATTTTAGTACGTTAAATTTTATATTTTTATAAAATATGAAACGAGAAAATGATGTGAAATAGGATAAGAAAAAAAGAGAGAAAATAAGAATTATGAAAAGGAAATTTTTAACGGAAAGAGTGAGCGATGTCTGTGGGATATTCTATACATAATGATTTTTCTAATCTTTAGAACAAATATAAGGCAAATGTGCTTTCCGTTTCTTCGTGCACGTTCTTCCGTGTTCTTCTTAATACAACAAATAATATCACAGTTTGGAGATCGACAATCTGACAGTATGCAATATGTACATAAAGAATGATATTCCCTATATACACGATCCTTGTACAAACGGACAGTTTTTTATACGATATTGTTCTTTTAATAATTGCGTTGATTTCCAATTTCGCAACACGATACTGCAGTCTTATCTATTATATATCGTGTATATTTCTTTACGACTTTCCAAAGAAAATCACTTTAAATCTCATTAGCTAACTATGAAGGACACAGGGCGCATTGTCCATTTCATGTACAATTTGCATCCACGCTTCCAATCGAGGCGCGCATACCAAGGTGAGATCTCCGAGACGTCGTTTGGCCATTATCACAAATTCACCGAGGCCGTGCCGCGCGTCACATACCATTGGTATTCGCACACGCACGCTCTTCTTAAAAGACGCGTCAATTTCATTGCCCTGTAATAATTTGTTGTATTTTTAAGTATTTTGTAATTAACTTACACAAGCTTTAAGCATGACAGAAAAATCAAAGTGTATATTGTCTTATAAAGTTTTACCTCAGCTTCCTGGGCTACGTAGCGCAGAATTTTGGTGACCCTAAGTATCAATTCAGCCGTATCCATCTTAGGATTCTGTTCAACGTCAGTGACAGTACCTTTAGCAACCAAGTCGCTTTGACAGTAAGCCTTGGCAAGTTCCTCCATGGAGCAAGGTCTACAGTCCTCTTCTTCGTCCGGCATGCGAAGTGTTCCCCCCTTCACAGAATTCGGCTCCAGATCGTATTGCAGTTTAACCTTGGTGTTTTTGAAGGAATAATCATCTTCAGCTTCCATGTAAAGTGCGGCTGTATGCTTCCGCGAGCGGAAGCATCGATGTGTAAGTTCGTGCTTGCCATCGGACGGAGAATAGAGTTGTCTCAGCTTGCCGCCAGCTTCCAGAAAGACCCGCACAGGCCCAGAGATCTTGACGCAGGCACGGAAACCCAGATAGCTGAGAGAATTGTTCTCCAAGAATGAGATCGGGGAGGAAAGGACCACTCTCAAAGCGTCATGAGGATAACGCCATAGTACCGTTCCTCGAGCACAACGCAGATACACTGGCCGGACACCACCGCTTTCTCCTCCGCTGTGCAAAGTATTTACATTCAATTAATACATCTATTTTTATAAATGTATTACAATGAGAAATAAGGAGAAATAATGTTATTTATTTGAAATTATAGAGAAAGGAAAGAATGACTCATATTAATACTCTGCCATATGTTTAATTGAAAATGTAATTGAAATTTTATTGAACATAAATATCTCTCTCTCTCTCTTTCATTATTTTATATTATTAATAAAAAGTATTCCTATCCATATCCACAAGTTCAGTAGACCTTGACTTTTTTCAATAATATTACAACAATTGTTTACTTTATACAATTTCAGTACATAATATTATTCCTCGAATTTTGACCTACAAAATAAAAAAATCCATGTTCAATCACGTTAACTTCAAACAAAGATACATTTATTTAAAATACTGGATCTGCAATTCAGTTCAGGAAATTTCAGAACAAATATCGGAGCAAATGATTGGTGTTAAGAAATTGAAGTGGAGCGATTTATGTCCGACTACACAGCCGACGACTTGTGAAGTCACATCAATCGCGCGCTTGTTACGGCACTGACATGAAAGTTCGTGAAACGCAGAGAGAGAGAGAGAGAGAGAGAGAGAGAGAGAAAGAGACTGTGTTACAGTAAAAAATACAAACCTTCCAGACCAGTCGCACTGATCCGCGGCGGTATGCTCGTAGGCGGATACACTGACGGAAATCAGAGCGAGACCTACAACTGCTGCGTATACCATTTTTCTTTTTTTTTTCTCTCACAACGTTACAACGTTCGTCGTCCAGGATGATATGTCACATCTTCGTCGCTTCGCGAGAGCTTCCGCGGAAATTAGATCGTAATAAATCACCTCTTTCCATCCACATTCGAATTAAGTACTCTTAGAACCAGACCCCCTCTTTTTTTATTCTCTTGGATAAACTTTTGAATCACCTAGAAGGATCACAATATCATGCGTGATGAATCAAAGGTGGATTAGATGATTCAGTGTTTAACCTCTTCGAGAAGAAAAACTCCCTGTCTTGAAATCTTCAATCTCTCAGTTGTTTGTAAATCATTTCTGTCGGAAGAAACTTAGCTGCTCACGAGTCCCTGAGGAATTTTAAGAATCTCAGAGGATGCATTCGAGTGATGTATTTACGGCCGGTACTCTTTTCGATATTTTTCTTTTTCTTTTTCTAATCTCCTTTTTAATTACCTATTAAAAGATTCTCCTAAGGCAAATCATATCTGTATGTGATAATGGAAGAAAACTATCAAGGTATTCCTGGCAGTGCTGAGATTAAAAAATCTGGTACCTGATATGAGAATTCCTTCTATTATAGGTAGCTGTTTTGTCACTAAGCTACACAACAAGGACAATACTCACTGCTGTACTTAATGTACATATTTCTTACAGTACCACAACTTAAATTGGATCAACGTGAATCAATGGTCCAGTAAGCAACAGTTTGCCTTCTCGGAGATAAAGGAAGCACTTTGATTCTATCGATATCTTTCCAGATGGTCCATAATACCTCCTTCGTCGATACGCCGAGAGTGTTGAGCAATTCAGGAGTCTTTCGAGAAAGATACGCGACATGTACGCGGAAGGAACAAGGTGGTTCCCCTATATGGCGGTCCCGCGAGAATGCATTTGAAGAGGAATGTAAACAACAATCTCGTCGATCATCAGAGATCGTCCCCTCGCGTTCCTCGCACCGCGCATCACTCCGTCATGTCGACGAGTCCTCGCACGAGTGGATCCTGCACGTCCCTCGAAAATGAGAATTGGACGTGACTCGCACACTATACACCGCTTCCTCCGATTTCCTTTGAGGTCACGTCCAGTCACGTCGGAACCACGAGAGCACTTCCTCTATTCCGAGATATCCCTTCGATTCTCCCACTCTTCACTCTAACGGCACATGCGCAAAGAACAAGAACGCGCAGTTTCTACGCGCGTCTCTCGTTATTTTATTATTATATCTACATTCTACGCGATCGCCAGGCGTATACGTTCACCGATTACGAGGTTCACCCGCATATCATATCCCCTACTAGGTTCTAAATCGCCCGGTCCACTGTTCACCGACAGACTAGGAAAGATCAGGTTCTCCTCGCTGGGCTCGAAGAACGGGATCAGGGTTGTATCATATTTCAAAATTTATATGTTTACATAGAAATTTTACGTAGTGTTTACGTTAAGCACGTATTGTTTACGTTTGTATTATGTATAAATAATATAAAATATTTAATCCATGCAGCATGAAATATTTTAGAAATATTTTGTAAAATATTTCATTGAAAAAATTTGAAATATTTCAGAAATTTTCTGAAATCTTTTTAGAATATAAATATCTATGTCTAGAAAATTAGTTTTTGAAATATTCTTTTTCTTACAATAATATATATTTATACAATATTTCTGAAATATATTTTATTAAAATATTTCAAAAAATGATTCGTATAAATATACATATTTTATATGTGGAAAATTATAAATTTAATAAACGATACAAAAAGAAGTATTAATATTAAGTTCTATGATTGTTATAGCTGATTTTAATATTGATAAATAAAAATATTTATATATAAACAAAATACAAGAGGATTAGTATAGTCTCGTGCAACGATAAAGAATATACAGACTTTGATAACAATCCGAAGATTATTTACATAGATGATAATATAATTTACTTAATATCACATTTTTCTTTCTTCTCTCCAACGTGATAACTCTGAAGAAATCAGCTGAAAAGAATATTAAGATATAATAATTAAGCAAAATACCAGAATTACTTGAATATGTGTCAAATAATGTTACAATGAAGATCGTATTTATTCTTTTAATATTTCGCCAATTTGAATTTACATTGTTTAAATTTAAATATTATTTTATTTAAAAACTACATCGATAAGTGCGCTCATTCTTTGTCAACTGCCGGTAATTATCGATAATGAGAATTTTCTCATCAAGTTATCTACAGAGTTTCAATATTGAAGTGGCGCTGAGTACGTACATCAAAAAAGCCATAATTGCTTGTTTCTTTGTTACGATTGTCATGTTTACATTTCCTAATTGGAAATAATCTCTGTATCACGTTGAAGTGGCTCGACTCGAAATATGGCCAAGACAAAAACAATTAGCAAGGGATGCCCCAAATGCGAGCAGCAGGTATTTAGATAAATTCTCGTCATGTATAATAATTCCTACATTTTTTTTTTATAATTATTTCACACACATATACGTCTTTCGTATATTTGTGAAGTTACGTACGTCTTATTTATGTAATGTAATGATTCACGTTTGTCATGAAGAATGTAAATTTATTTTTATTATTTATTGAACTTTTCTGTATAATACTTACCTTATATTTATTAATAAAATTTTTTCAAAATTTTATACTGAAATTATACGCTAAATATCGAATAAAATATGCGAATTTTTTTTGTAGACAAATGATGCATAAATGCATTCTCTCACCGAGGTTTTATTTATTAATTGAATGAGAGCGGTTATTAAATTATTATATACTTGTATATTATTTTAACTTTTTTAAGAATCTTATTAATAATATATTATTTTAATTTTCATTAATTTTGTACTTTGAAATATGTTATATTTTCCCTTTGCTGTTTATTGAAATATCTGAAATTAATTGCATTCTATGCTAAATCGAAGATATTAATAAATTTGACTATTTCTCTTATAATAAGGTACCTGTTGCCTGTAAAGCTTGTCCTTGTGGACATTCTTTTTTTAATGCAAGACGTAATTCTATCAAAAGTCCACCCAGTCCTGACAGTGGAGTGATGAAAACAAGAAGAACAAATCGCATTAAACGCGAGAAGCCAAATTATTATGATGCTTTGGAATATGATAAACAGATGAAAAAAAGTGCCAAGGTAGAATAGAATATTGTTTTTAATATTAACATTTTGTGTACATATAGATTTATTAGATCATAATTCTGTTTTAACTTGTATTATTGCTATACACAACATATTAATATTTGTAATATATATAATAATGTAATATAATGTAATATGTAATATATCTAATATATATAATAATATTGTATTGTAATACATTATTATATCATTTGAAAGACTACTTGATATTTTTAATGCATGTATAAAAGCTATTTTATTTATTTTAGATCAGAAGGACTACAGACAATTCAAATGATATTGATTGTCGTCAGTTGAATAAAAAGAAAAAACGAAAAGGAAAGGGAAAGGGCAAGAATGGCAGTAATAGTGGTATGGGTGATGATGATGACGAAATGGATGGAATCAATGGATTATCTCCAGAGAAACAACTCACTTGTTCTCTCATATTGCAAGAACTGAACAACAAGATGAGAGTGGTAGCTTGGAAGCCTATGTGAAATTTGCAATAGATATAGATATATATATACCTTTGATGATCTCAATGACCATTAGTGATTATCTTATCAGTGCATTAAGAGTTCAGAGACACTATCTACTGGCGTATTTAGAGTTTCAGAAATACTACCACATCTCTGGATTGCACAATGGTGAGATGCAAATGAAACAGTTATACAGTACAATACACTACGTACATTGATCCTCTATGATATTAAAAATTGAAGTTACCGAATTTACATCGAATTTAGTCTATAAAGAAATTTTCTCTATAAAGAAATAACTGCCATAAAAATCTCTGATTGATGTAATTTTTCATAGCATCCTTATGGATCATTTTTTTTATTGTGATTGAGAATTGTGATGTCAAGATTCTGTTTATAAAATGTGTAAACTTGTAACTCTAGATTACATCCTATTAATACTATTTGTATTTTACATTTAGCGCTAAATATATGTCTGATTCTCAGAATTATTCTTAGAATTCTGATAAGGAGATTATGGATAATACTGGACAATCATTGCATCAAATTATCTCAGATAATCTCGCAATCAGACTGCCATATATAGCGCTTCGAATGCAAATAAAGACTTTATATTCTAGTAAATAAAATTTTTCGAGATTATTCGTATAGAAATTATATACATCTATTATATATATCTAATAGGAATTTGTGTGTGCGTGCGTGCGTGCGTGCGTGCGTGTGTGCGTGTGTGTGTGTGTGTGTGTGTGTGTGTGTGTGCGTGTGTGTGTGTGTGTGTGTGTATAAAATTTCGAACTTATTTGTGTCCATTATTTCAAGGCATTTGTAACCTAATATTCATAGAAATATTT
>Ga0157363_1001994_pt1 | contig 17647 bp, 18 predicted proteins | sample AttsexASBM1_FD_111477 | JGI IMG/M metagenome (GOLD analysis project Ga0157363, IMG submission 111477) | Fungus gardens microbial communities from leaf cutter ant in Ribeirão Preto, State of São Paulo, Brazil - Atta sexdens ASBM1 | ecosystem: Host-associated > Fungi > Mycelium > Unclassified ... | reverse complement strand
TTTGTACTGCATCCGTAGCTCAGCTGGATAGAGTACCCGGCTACGAACCGGGCGGTCGGAGGTTCGAATCCTCCCGGATGCACCATTTTTGATGTAACTCCTTGTTTTTCAATCTAACTGCCGGTTTGGGTTGATGCGAAAACAGGTAGCGAAGTATCTGTGGTGAGGTGGCCGAGAGGCTGAAGGCGCTCCCCTGCTAAGGGAGTATGCGGTCAAAAGCTGCATCGAGGGTTCGAATCCCTCCCTCACCGCCATTTGTACTGCATCCGTAGCTCAGCTGGATAGAGTACCCGGCTACGAACCGGGCGGTCGGAGGTTCGAATCCTCCCGGATGCACCATCACCTGTCTCATAGCCTCACCTCTTTGCGCTTTTCTGTACCGCAGTTAATCTCAACTTACGAAGCATCCCGTAAATTTTTTATTTTATCTGGCCATCTGTCCCCTGTGTACCCGAATTCTGACCTCGCGTCTTAGCTGATTTTTTGCATTGAACATCAGTCCGTTAGCTGTTTATTGTTGTTAGCATTTACGGTTTACTTCGGACGGCGACAATTCACCTGCATTAATATAAAGTAACGACTTATCGGTTTAGTCTGGAGTTACTATGTACGATCATTATGACGGGCTTATTTTTGATATGGATGGCACGCTGGTCAACAGCGAGCCGGCACACCGCCAGGCATGGAAGCAAGTGCTGGAAAAGCACGGCCTGACATTCTCTTTCGAACAAATGGTTGCCCTAAATGGCTCTCCGGGCTGGAAAATCGCCGAACAGATTGTTATAGCTAATCATGCCACTCTGGACCCTCAGCAGCTGGCTGCTGAAAAAGAACAGCAACTGGACAAATTTTTACTGGTAACGTCGACGTTATTACCATTGATTGAGGTGGCTAAAAGGTATCACGGCAAGCTGCCCATGGCCGTCGGTACCGGCAGCAGTCATAGCATGGCTGAACGTTTGCTGACTCACCTTGGCGTTCGTCATCTGTTTAGCGTCCTGGTGGCTGCGGATGATGTCAGGCAGCATAAACCCGACCCTCAGACTTTTCTGGAATGTGCCAGGCTTATGGGAGTAGAGGCTAACCGCTGCGTAGTTTTTGAAGATGCAGACTTCGGTGTTCGTGCCGCAAAAGCTGCAGGAATGGATGTTGTGGATGTCCGACACTTATAATCACCGAACCTGTGGCAGCCTTTATCGCCGCCATAGCGGGGATGGCAATTATTTGGTTTATCGTTCTTTTTGGTTCATTGTTACACTGCAATCGTACAGAACTATAAGACATAATTATCACCGTGGGAGGTGACAGTGATACCTGACGTATCTGAAGCATTAAGCTGGCTGGAAAAGCACCCTGAAGCAGTACAAGGCATTGGTCGTGGCATTGAACGGGAAACATTACGTGTTCAGCCAGACGGACAGCTGTCGTTACAGGGGCATCCTGAAACGTTGGGCTCTGCGCTGACCCATAAATGGATTATTACCGATTTTGCGGAGTCTTTACTGGAGTTTGTCACTCCGGTCGATCGTGATATTAAGCATTTGCTGGCGTTTCTGCGTGATATTCACCGTTATGTTACCCGTTCACTGGGTGATGAGCGGTTGTGGCCTTTCAGTATGCCATGCATCATTAATGACCCGCAGGATATCACTCTGGCTCAGTATGGCAGCTCGAACATTGGCCGGATGAAAACGGTTTACCGTGAAGGGCTGAAGCATCGCTATGGCTCGCTGATGCAGGTTATTTCGGGGTTACACTACAATTTCTCATTACCCGAGTCGTTCTGGCAGGCCAGGTTGGGCATTGCTACTGTTGCTGAGGCAAAAGATGAAATTTCTGCCGGCTACCTGCAGCTGATTCGTAACTATTATCGTTTTGGATGGATTATTCCTTACCTGTTTGGTGCTTCACCGGCTATTTGTGAAAGTTTCCTGCCTCAGGGTAAAGGCAGTCTGCCATTAGAAAGTAACGGTAAAGGGACATGGTGGTTGCCGTACGCAACGTCCTTACGTCTCAGCGATCTCGGCTATACCAATAAGTCACAGAGTGCTTTAGGGATCACCTTTAACTCTCTCGAAGGCTATGTTGCTGCCCTGAAAAAAGCCATCAAAACCCCTTCGGAAGAGTATGCTAAACTTGGTGTGACAGACAGCGAAGGCAAACGTATTCAGCTGAACACCAATGTGCTGCAGATTGAAAATGAACTGTATGCGCCAATTCGGCCGAAGAGGGTGATTCGTGCCGGTGAAGCCCCTTCGGCGGCACTGAGCCGTGGTGGGATTGAATATATCGAAGTTCGCTCACTGGATGTCAATCCGTTTACCCCGGTGGGGATAAACGAAGAACAGATCCGTTTTCTGGATATGTTCCTGATCTGGTGTGCACTGGCAGAAGCACCAGTAATGAGTGCTGAAGAATTGCAATGTACCCGGGGTAACTGGAACCGGGTCGTCATGGAAGGACGCAAACCGGGGTTGAAACTGAGCGCCGGTTGTGGCGAGCAGATTTATTCACTAAAAGACGCTGGCCAGCAGATGTTTGCAGGTTTGCAACGTATTGCTCAGGTTCTTGATGCCCCTGACGGGGGTGATGCCTATCAGCAGGTATGCCGCAGGTTGTCAGAGTCATTAGATGATCCTGAGAAAACTTATTCGGCTAAGATTTTGCAGGAAATGCAGGAGCAGGGGCTGGCAGCCGCGGGAACCCAACTGGCAGACAAATATCGCCAGATGTTACTGCAGGAACCACTGGAAGTCTTGACCGAAGACGAATTTCGTCGCCAGGCGCAGGAATCTTTTGCTGCGCAAGCCAAAATCGAAGCCGCAGATACACTGAGTTTTGAAGATTATCTGGCAGGCAGGGAAGGCTGAAAAAAGAAAAGGCCACATCACTGTGGCCAAAGTAACATCTCTGTTGTCAGGGATGATGATAACAAATGCGCGTCTTTCATATATTCAGACGCGGGGCTGACGAAAAAGTTTCATTGATCGAAAAAAATTTTTTAAAAGAGGTGACCATATGCCATTGTTGGATAGCTTTACCGTTGATCATACACGCATGGCCGCGCCGGCTGTCCGTGTTGCCAAGACCATGAAAACGCCGCATGGCGATACCATCACCGTGTTCGATTTACGTTTCTGTATTCCGAACAAAGAAGTTATGCCTGAGCGCGGTATCCATACCCTGGAACATTTGTTCGCCGGATTTATGCGTAATCATCTGAATGGTCAGGGCGTGGAAATTATTGATATTTCACCGATGGGCTGCCGTACCGGTTTCTATATGAGCCTGATTGGTACTCCGGCAGAGCAGAAAGTGGCTGACTCCTGGAAAGCGGCGATGCAGGACGTGCTGAAAGTGACTGACCAGCGTAAAATTCCTGAACTGAACGAGTTTCAGTGTGGTACTTACCAGATGCACTCGCTGGAAGAAGCACAGGATATCGCTCGTCACATCATCGAGAATGATGTTCGTGTGAACCACAACGAAGAGCTGGCGTTGCCGCCAGAAACCCTGAAAGAACTGCATATCTAGTTTTGCAGTCTGTCCGCCGGTTTTGACCGGCTCAGGCAAAAGAAAGGCGTCATGCGGTGCATGACGCCTTTCTTATTACCAACAGAACACCCCCCGGGAGTGGTTTCTTGCTGGCAGCTACCCCAGCGAATGCTGTAGCGTGGTGTGCGGGGTAATCCGGGTCTGCTTAACCATATTGTCCTGCACGTCGAGGATCTCGATGGCGTAGTGACCAATCTGTACCTTACGGTTAACTTCAGGGATCTCTTCGAGAACCTCGAGAATCATACCGTTAATGGTTCTGCCACCATCTTCCGGCAGGTCCCAGTTAAAGACTTTATTAATTTCTCTGACATTAGCGCTGCCATCGACCAATACGGAACCGTCATTCTGCGGTAAGACTTCTTCTGCAAGGGTGGGCGACATGGAGGTAGTGAAATCCCCGACGATTTCTTCCAGGATATCTTCGATGGTCACCAGCCCCTTAATGTCACCATACTCATCAACCACCAGTCCTGCTTTCTTTTTATTACGCTGAAATTTCACCAGTTGGGTGTTAAGTGCCGTCCCTTGTGGTATGAAATAAATTTCGTCTGCTGCGCGTAACAGGTTTTCCTTAGTAAACTCTTTCTTCTCAGTCATCATCCGCCAGGCTTCACGAACCCTGAGCATACCTACTGCATCATCCAGGGTATCGCGAAACAGTACGATACGGCCATGCGGTGAGTGTGTCAGCTGGCGGATGACCGATTTCCAGTCATCATTGACATTAATCCCGACGATTTCATTGCGTGGCACCATAATGTGATCGACAGTGACCTTTTCCAGATCCAGTATCGACAACAACATATCCTGATTACGGCGGGACATCAGAGTCCGTGACTCATAGACAATAGTCCGTAATTCTTCTTTACTGAGTGCAGAGCTGGCAGAACCATTAGTCTTAATCCCCACCATCCGCATTAACAAACGGGTAATGGAGTTCAGCAGCCAGACCACCGGCATCATGATGACCTGCAACGGCGCCAGTAAAAAACTGCTCGGATAGGCCACTTTTTCCGGGTAGAGCGCTGCGATGGTTTTAGGCAGAACTTCTGCAAACACCAGCACCACAAATGTCAGGATTCCGGTAGCGATGGCGACACCTGCGTTACCGTATAAACGAATACCGACGATGGTCGCGACGGAAGAGGCTAAAATATTGACCAGGTTATTGCCAATCAGCACCAGACTTAACAGCCGGTCAGGTCTGGAGAGCAGTTTCTCCACCCGTTTAGCGGCGCGGTTACCGTTTTTAGCGTTATGGCGAAGTTTATAACGGTTTAGTGTCATTATCCCGGTTTCTGAACCCGCAAACCAGGCAGAGATCAGTACCATAACGACCAGGGTAATGATGAGCGATGTGGTTGAAACATGTTCCAACGCGAACTTCCTTTATTTATAAAGATTAATGGGTTAGCAGGTGTTGTAAAATACGGCTGCCAAAATAGGCCATGGTCAGCAGAACAGCTCCACTGCAGTTGAACCAGACAACACGGCGTCCACGCCAGCCTTCATGATAATGTCCCCACAGCAGCACGATATACACAAACCAGGCGAGCAGGGAAAGTACCGCTTTATCGACATTCTCCTCAGAGAACAGGTCACGCATATAAAACAGCCCGCTGCATAACACCAGTGTCAGCAGTACGACGCCAACCTGAGTGATATGGAACATCTTGCGTTCTATCACCATCAGTGGCGGCATATCATGGCTGAACGCCAGTCTTTTATTTTTGAGCTGATAATCAATCCAGGCCAGTTGTAATGCATACAATGCAGCGATGATCAGGGTAGCGTAGGCGAATAATGCGAGGCCAATATGAATCATGATCCCGGGGGTGGTTTCCAGGTGAGTCAGGAAAGCATTGGGCACGAAGGTGGCAAATGCCAGGTTAATCAGTGCAAATCCGTATACAAAAGGCAGCAGCAGCCACCCCCGGTTACGGGAAGCAACAATCGTCATTACCGCACAAATCATCAGGCTGACCAACGAGCCAGTATTTAGCAAACTAAAATTCTGTTCTGAGTTCAGAATAAAAATCCGTTGCTCAATCGCGACACCGTGGGTAATCAACGCAACAATCGCTGAAAGCATAGCCATGCGCCGCCAGCCATTTCCCCGGGTTAACAGACTGGGGATGATCAGGGCAAGACTCAGTGAATAGGCAAATAGCGCCACAATCGCAAAAACTGACATATAAGGGTATCGTGTTAGTCATCATTGAGAGTTCAGACAGGCAGTATAGCGTCAGCAACGACTCGCGCCAAACGATCTCACGGTCAATTGCAGAGATCGGCTGCGCTTCATGTTATACTCCCCGAAAAATGTCGCCCGGGCGGCTTCGCAAAATTTTCAGAGTGAAAGGTAATGTTTGATAATTTAACCGATCGTTTGTCGCAAACACTGCGCAATATCAGCGGCCGCGGAAGGCTGACAGAAGACAATATTAAAGACACTCTGCGTGAAGTACGCATGGCGTTACTGGAAGCTGACGTCGCGCTACCCGTGGTCCGTGATTTTATCGCACGGGTTAAAGAGAGTGCGGTGGGGCAGGACGTTAATAAAAGTCTGACTCCGGGCCAGGAATTTATCAAAATTGTTCGCGACCAGTTGATCGCGGCAATGGGTGCTGAGAACAATACTCTGAATCTTGCCGCCCAACCCCCGGCAGTGGTACTGATGGCCGGTCTGCAAGGGGCCGGTAAAACCACCAGTGTCGGAAAGTTAGGCAAGTTTCTTAAAGAAAAGCAGAAGAAAAAGGTGTTGGTTGTCTCCGCTGACGTGTATCGCCCGGCGGCGATCAAACAGCTGGAGACCCTGGCAGACCAGGTAGGAATTGATTTCTGCCCGTCGGACATCACCCAGAAACCCGTTGATATCGTTAAACATGCGCTAAGCGAAGCACGCCTGAAATTCTATGATGTGCTGCTGGTCGATACCGCAGGTCGTTTGCATGTGGACGAGGCGATGATGGACGAGATTAAGCTGGTCCATGCGGCGATCAACCCGGTAGAAACGTTATTCGTGGTGGATGCCATGACCGGTCAGGATGCGGCCAATACGGCGAAAGCATTTAACGAAGCCCTGCCACTGACCGGGGTTATCCTGACCAAAGTGGATGGTGATGCCCGGGGGGGGGCGGCACTGTCAATTCGTCATATCACCGGTAAACCTATCAAGTTTATGGGGATGGGTGAAAAAACTGATGCCCTGGAAGCCTTTTATCCGGACCGTATAGCTTCGCGTATCCTCGGCATGGGGGATATGTTATCGCTGATTGAAGATATCGAAAGCAAAGTAGACCGTGACCAGGCTGAAAAGCTGGCGAAAAAGCTGAAAACAGGTGATGGCTTTGATCTGAACGATTTTCTGGCACAACTTAAGCAAATGCGCAATATGGGCGGAATGGCCAGCCTGATGGGTAAATTGCCGGGAATGGGTCAGTTACCCGACAACGTGAAATCACAGATGGACGATAAAGTGCTGGTCCGGATGGAAGCTATTATTAATTCCATGACCCGTAAAGAGCGTGAAAAACCGGAAATTATCAAGGGGTCACGTAAGCGCCGTATTGCGATGGGCTGTGGTTTGCAGGTTCAGGATGTCAACCGTCTGCTGAAGCAGTTTGATGATATGCAGCGGATGATGAAGAAAATGAAGAAGGGCGGCATGGCCAAGATGATGCGTGGCATGAAAGGCATGATGCCGCCAGGATTTCCCGGCCGTTAAGCCGGAAAACTAAAAGCCCGGAAGCTAATTTACTTAACAGGTTGCTTTTTGCGCCCAAACGAGTAAAATTTTCGGGCTTTTTATATTGCACCCGGCCCCCGCCCTCGATGGGGTCCGGGTGTTTTATTAACTAAAGAGGATGTTATGGTAACAATTCGTTTGGCACGTCACGGCGCTAAAAAGCGTCCGTTCTATCAGGTTGTCGTTACTGACAGCCGTAATGCGCGTAATGGTCGTTTCATTGAGCGCGTTGGCTTCTTCAACCCGGTGGCTTCTGGTCAGGCTGAAGCACTGCGTCTGGATCTGGACCGCATTGAACATTGGGTTGGCTTAGGTGCCACCGTTTCTGACCGCGTTCACGCGCTGGTTAAAGAAGCAAAAAAAGCAGCTTAATCTGTCACGGTGGCGAACATGAGCATAACCAGAAAAACTACCGCACAACCTCCGATGAATTCGCTGGTATTAGGAAAAATGGGAGCGGCCTACGGTATTCGCGGTTGGCTCAAGGTGTTTTCATCCACTGAAGATGCTGAGCGTATCTTTGATTACCAACCCTGGTTTATTCAGCGTGCCGGTCAATGGCAGCAGATTGAACTGGAGGGCTGGAAAAATCATAATCAGGACATGATTATCAAAGTCAAAGGCATTGATGATCGTGATGCAGCGGCGCAGTTAACCAATTGCGAAATACTGGTTGATTCCACGCAACTGCCGACACTGGAAGAAGGCGATTACTACTGGAAGGACCTGATAGGTTGTCAGGTAGTTAACGTCGATGGTTACGGGATGGGGAAAGTCATTGATATGATGGAAACCGGCTCGAACGATGTTCTGGTGGTTAAAGCCAACCTGAAAGATGCATTTGGCGCGAAAGAGCGGCTAATACCGTTTCTTTATGAACAGGTTATCAGAAAAGTCGATCTCGCTACTGGCACAATTGAAGTAGACTGGGATCCTGGTTTTTGATCTCCGGATTTAACGGTAACCCAACGGCGAACGCGATGTGGATTGGTGTGATTAGCCTGTTTCCAGAGATGTTTCGTGCGATTACCGATTACGGGGTAACTGGCCGGGCTGTGAAAAATGGTCTGCTCAGCATTCAGTGCTGGAGTCCAAGAGACTTCACACACGACAGGCATCGTACTGTCGACGATCGTCCCTACGGGGGTGGACCGGGAATGCTGATGATGGTGCAACCTTTACGGGATGCAATCCACGCAGCCAAGGCAGCGGCAGGTGAGGGCGCTAAGGTAATTTACCTGTCACCTCAGGGACGCAAACTGGACCAACAGGGTGTTTGCGAATTAGCAGCAGACCGGAAGTTAATTCTGGTATGCGGACGCTACGAAGGTATTGATGAGCGGGTAATCGACGCCGAAATTGATGAAGAATGGTCAATCGGTGATTATGTGCTCAGTGGCGGGGAACTGCCAGCAATGACGATGATTGACTCGGTGGCCCGGTTTATCCCGGGAGTGCTCGGGAAACAAGCATCGGCTGATGAAGATTCGTTTTCTGATGGATTGCTGGATTGTCCGCATTATACCCGGCCTGAAGTGTTAGAGGGTGTGGAAGTACCGCCGGTTTTACTGTCGGGTAACCATGCCGAAATTCGCCGTTGGCGTCTGAAGCAGTCGTTGGGCCGCACCTGGCTTAGAAGACCTGAACTTCTGGAAAACCTGGCTCTGACTGAAGAGCAAGCTAAATTGCTGCGTGAGTTTCGCTATGAAAATCAGCAGCAGCAACATGATGATGCGGAAGAATAGTCTTCCCTATATATCAGTTTACCCAGGATAAGAGATTTAATTATGAGCAACATTATCAAGCAACTTGAACAAGAACAGATGAAACAGGATGTACCTTCATTCCGTCCGGGTGATACCGTGGAAGTGAAAGTATGGGTCGTTGAAGGTTCTAAAAAACGTCTGCAGGCATTTGAGGGCGTGGTTATTGCAATCCGTAACCGCGGTCTGCACTCTGCATTCACTGTTCGTAAAATTTCTAACGGCGAAGGTGTTGAGCGTGTATTCCAGACTCACTCACCTGTAGTTGACAGCATTGCTGTTAAACGTCGTGGTGCTGTACGTCAGGCCAAACTGTACTACCTGCGTGAGCGTACTGGTAAGGCTGCTCGTATCAGAGAGCGTCTTAACTAAGGTATCGCTAACGCGACATCTGAAAGTTAATAGAGAACAGGGGGTTGGCCAGTGGCCAGCCCCTTTTTTTTGTGCGAACAAAAAATGTCCTGTAGACGTGGTTATCGCCCGGGTGTTGGCTCTGCCTGTCAGCTTAAAATGACCAAAACAGCCCCAGGCATATGCTGATCACCCGGGTGCTGGCACAGCTCACCCCGTTCTGTTTTTTCTTATTCTCAACTTTAGTTATCACATTATTTCCGTTGTCACCGGTTAAAGCCGGTAAATTTTTAGTGATTACTGTGTCATTATCTGTCAGCCAACGAAATAATTATTCCAGCCGCTGATGGCTGCACAACTACACAGAGAGAAAGAATGCATCAGCTAAAACGCACCCTCCGCCTGCGGGATATGGTGGTGATGGGGCTATTGTTTATCGGTCCGGCGGCACCGGTAGGACTATATGGAACACTGGAAGCCAGCAGCCAGGGGTTAACGCCGCTGGTATATCTGATTGCCACCCTGGTGATGGCATTTACCGCATGGTCCTATTCGGTCATGTCTTCAGAAATTCCCAATGCCGGTGCAGTCTACGCCTATGCATCCCGGGGCTTATCACCGGCCGCCGGATTTATCGCAGGCTGGGTCATTTTGCTCGACTATCTGTTTATACCGGCAGTCGCCTATTTGTTCAGCGGTATTTCACTGAATGCATTGTTTCCTGTATTGCCTGTCTGGTTCTGGACTTTGCTGGCGGTAGCAGTCACTACCGGACTCAATGTGATAGGCCTGCAACGCGCGCGAAAAGTTTCCCTGCTGGTAGTCAGTGCTGAAGTCGCCGTGCTGTTGATGATTCTTGCAGGCGGGGTGTGGGTGGTATGGCATAAAGGGAGTTCTGTTCCACTGATGCAGCCAATCACCGGGGCTCAGGGAATTCATACCGATCTGCTGTTGTCATCGGTTTCTGTGGCATTACTGTCATTCCTGGGGTTTGATGCCATATCTTCGTTTGGTGAAGAGAATAATGGCGATCGCAGACAAACCGGTCGTGCGACGTTGATTTGCCTGTTCCTTGCCGGCGCTCTGTTTGTCGCTCAGACATGGCTGGCCTCATTGCTCAGCCCGTGGAGCAGCCACTGGTTGACTGAGCATCCGGAAATGCAGGGCAAAGCTTACTACAGCATAGTCAGCCAGTCGGTTGCTGGCTGGCTGGGTGATTTACTGGCCATCGTCAAGGCGTTCGGTGCCGCCTTCTCGGCCATGATTGGCCAGGCAGCAGCAGGTAGGTTGCTGTTTAGTCTCTCCCGGGACCGGATTTTGCCGTCAGCGTTAAGCCGGGTGAGCCAGTCTAACGGGCTTCCGGTGGTCAGTATTTTGCTGGCCGCGGGAGTGAATAGTCTGCTGGCGGTTGTTGCGGCTCTGGTTCCGGAGGGGTTATCGCACCTGGTTTCCTTTGTCGATGTCGGGGCGATCTGCGGGTTTGTTTTTCTTCATCTGTCGGTCACCGGCTGGATGCTGGTAAAACAAAAAAAGCGTGGGCTACGCAATATCCTGCTGTACGGGTTATTACCAGTGGCCGGTCTGTTAATGCTGTTACCGGTATTGTTCAGTATGCACGCTTTTGCTCTGGGTATTGCTGCGGTATGGCTGGTGATTGGACTGTTTATCTATGGGGTCCGACGGGATCATCAACAGTTGTTCCGGGTACTATGATTTTTAGAGTGCTGACTTCAGTGCGGAGAATGTGCCCGGACTGAACGACAAGGCGATCTGTGAATGCTCCCGGGAACAGGTCAGAGATCTGCCCGGGAATGATATCCGAATCCCCGTCATCTTGCGGGGCTGTGAACAAAAGGAACGGTGAATGAGTGATGGTAAAAGTCTGAAAACCCGTCAGGGAGAACATCTGTTGCACCCTGAAACATTAATGACCAGTTACGGCTATGACCCACTACTATCCGAAGGGGCTGTTAAACCTCCGGTATTTCTGACCTCAACATTTATCTTCAGAACGGCGGAAGAGGGGCAGGCATTCTTTAATGTTGCCAGCGGGCGGCAGTCAGCGCCTGAAGGGACCCGGGAAGGGCTGGTTTACTCGAGATTTAACCATCCAAACAGTGAAATCGTCGAAGATCGTCTGGCATTGTATGAAGGCGCTGAGCGCTGCGCGCTGTTTTCTTCAGGGATGTCGGCGATCAGCTCGGTTTTGCTGACACTTTGTAAGCCCGGGGATGTCGTGCTGAAAACCCAGCCGTTATACGGGGGGACCGAAACGTTGTTTAACAAAACGCTGGTCCGGCTGGGTATCAGCAGTCAGCCACTGAGTGATGCGCTGGACTATTCGTCAATGCTGGCGACCGCTAAGCAGGCGGCCAGTACCGGCAGAATTACCGCTATTTTTGCCGAAACACCGGCGAATCCGACCAACTCTCTGGCGGATATCCGGTTACTGGCCCGACTCGCCGATGATCTGCAACAGATACAAGGTTTTCGACCCCCGGTTATTTGCGACAATACCCTGCTGGGGCCGGTGTTTCAGCGCCCGCTGGCGCTGGGGGCTGATGTCAGCGTTTATTCCCTGACAAAATATGTTGGCGGGCATTCAGATCTGGTCGCCGGGGCCGCGATGGGCAATCGGGAGCTGATGTCCCGGGTAAGGCAGATGCGTAGTGCCATCGGTACTCAGCTTGACCCACATTCCTGCTGGATGCTGGGCCGTTCTCTGGAGACTCTGCAGTTGCGGATGGAGAAGGCGAATAATAATGCACAGCAGGTGGCGGAGTTTTTACAGCATCATCCTAAAATTACGGCGGTGCATTATTTACCGTTTAATGATCCTGCAACACCTGCGGGTAGGTTGTACCGGGAGCAATGCACTGGCGCAGGATCGACTTTTTCTTTTGATGTCGGTCATTCGCAGGCAGACGCCTTTCGATTTCTGAACCAGTTGAAGATATTCCGTCAGGCGGTCAGTCTGGGTGGCACTGAATCACTGGCCAGCCATCCGGCAACCACCACTCATTCAGGTGTTGCCCGCGAAACCCGGGAAGCCTTTGCAATACTCGAAACTACTGTGAGGGTATCGATAGGGATTGAACATCCGGCCGATCTGATTGCCGATTTACAGCAGGCACTGGACGTTTTAGACGACTAAAATTACAGGCCGGTGATGATACCGGCCTGTAAATCAGTGTGACTTAGCGGGCGATGATAAAACGTTCACTGTCATCGATATAGGTTTTTTCGCCGGCAGGTGCTTCGACAGAACCGAAGTTCAACTGGGCACGCAGTTTCCAGGAAGCAGGGACATTCCAGGTGTTGCGTACGTCCTCATCGACCAGCGGATTATAATGCTGCAGGTTCGCCCCAATCCCTTGTTCAGCCAGTGCCAGCCATACGGCGTATTGTGCAATACCCGTACTGTGTTCTGACCAGACCGGGAAGTTATCGGCATAGGCTGCAAATTTCTGCTGCAGTCCGGTAACCACATCCTGGTCTTCAAAAAACAGTACTGAGCCGGCAGCGGCTGCGAAGCTGTTAATTTTTTTATCTGTGGCTTCAAAAGCTTCCGCCGGGACATGTTTTCTTAACTGCTCTTTGGTCAGGGACCAGAAAGTTTTATGCTGATGACCGAGCAAAATCAAAGCCCGGGAGCTCTGTGAGTTAAACGCGGAAGGAGCATTTTTAATCGCTGTCTGAATCAGTGAGATGACCTCGTCATCTGTCAGCGGCAAATCAGGGCCCAGCGCATAAATCGTTCTGCGTTTAGCCGACAGTTCATTAAAACCTTGTGACATAGTGTCTCCTTAACTTTGGGATAACCGCTTCGGCCCATGGCCTGGAAGGGTGAGGTTTGCCTGTCAGAAAACAGCATAACCGATTGACTCAGAATCTACCTGCCTATCTTCAGCAATATTTCTGATGATAGAAATCAAATGTTATGAATAAGGGAAGGGAGACCACGGGTTACGGGTTTTTTGCCCTGCATGGGCTACGGTTGAATCTGTTGTCATACTCCCCGGATGCTGAGGCAGCGGGCTAATATAGAACAGCAAATTATATACAAAAAATTCTTATTATCATTTGTGTTTATTTAGTTCTGGTCACCACTCCCTGGTCACCGGTATAGTGATTTCGTCCTGAACTTGTCAGTTTATTTAACCTTTTTGTGATAATTATCAAAACTTACTGCCAGAGACTGAGTAACAGTGGTCTCAGCCAGGGTTACATGGTCTTGTTCACCTTTTTACAGGAGTCCCGGTATGAAAGCTGCTGTCGTTACTAAAGATCATAACGTTGAAATTGTTGATAAAAAATTGCGTCCTCTTGAGCATGGTGAAGCACTACTACAGATGGAATACTGTGGTGTTTGTCACACGGATCTCCACGTTAAAAATGGTGATTTCGGTGATAAAACCGGGGTCATCCTTGGGCATGAAGGTATCGGAATTGTTAAACAAATTGGTCCTGGCGTTTCGTCACTGAAACCTGGTGATCGTGCCAGTGTGGCCTGGTTTTTCCAGGGCTGCGGATATTGTGAATATTGTAACAGTGGAAATGAAACACTGTGCCGTAGTGTGAAAAATGCAGGTTACACTGTGGATGGCGGTATGGCGGAAGAGTGCATAGTGGTAGCCGATTACGCTGTAAAAGTGCCTGACGGGCTTGATGCTGCAGAGGCCAGCAGTATTACCTGCGCCGGAGTGACAACTTATAAAGCCGTTAAGGTATCGAATATTCGTCCCGGACAGTGGATTGCGATTTACGGGCTGGGTGGTCTGGGCAATCTGGCTCTGCAGTACGCCAAAAATGTATTTAATGCCAAAGTAGTCGCTGTTGATGTGAACGAAGCTCAGCTGGAATTTGCCCGTGAGATGGGGGCTGATTTAACCATTAACCCGGTGAAAGACGATGCCGCTAAAATAATGCAGGAAAAATGCGGTGGTGCACATGCTGCTGTAGTGACTGCGGTGGCGAAATCTGCTTTCAACTCGGCGGTCTATTGTGTTCGTGCCGGTGGCCGGGTGGTTGCGGTGGGGCTTCCGCCGGAATCAATGAGCCTGGATATCCCGCGGCTGGTACTGGATGGTATCGAGGTTGTAGGCTCGCTGGTAGGAACCCGTAAAGATCTTGCTGAAGCATTCCGCTTCGCTGCTGAAGGTAAAGTCGTGCCTAAAGTTGAAAAACGTCCGGTAGAGGATATCAACGATATTTTCCATGAAATGGAACAGGGCAAGATTAAAGGCCGGATGGTTATCGACTTCTGTACCCATACGCATTAACAGAATAAGAGTATAGTCTCTGATGTCATACAGGCTCTGACCTTTCAGGTCAGGGCTTTTTTGTGTCCGGAAAACCTGCGACCTGCGGAAGATATTTTTTGTCTGTGACAGAGAGTGAAAATGACCGGAGGGCCAACCTCATTGTTGCTGTTGTTTATAAAGCAAGCAATTGGTCAGACCAACCCGAACGGAAAAGTAACATCGTCCACAGAACCTTCATTTGGTGTGTGATCTGAACCAGATCTGGTTAACGACAGCCAGGTACAGGGTTAGGATGTAGCTGACAACACTGAGTTAACATTTACATAACGGTTGATACTGCCAGCTCCTGCCCCGGAGTTGCGGAGAAATATATGCCCAAATCATCAGAAAAACTCAGCAATCTGCTGATGACCAGACTGGAGCAATTGATAAAGCAACAATCATTACACGCCGGAATGCGCCTGCCTTCTGAACGTGATCTCGCCAGTAAACTGCAGGTGTCACGGGCCTCCGTTCGTGAGGCACTACAGAAACTTAACAGTTCCGGGGTGATTTATACCCTGCCTGGCGGTGGGAGTTTTGTCCGGGAACGGTCAACCCCCTGGACTGTGAGTGTCATTGTGGAACCGCTAACAAAGTTATTAGCTGACGATCCTGAATACCGACTGGATATCCTGGAAGCCAGACATACACTGGAAGCAGGTACCGCATGGCATGCTGCACTTCGTGCCAGCAGCGATGATAAACAGCGTCTGCAATACTGTTTTGAAGCCATGAGCGAATTACCGCCGGGGAGTGATACCAGCCTGATAGCTCAGGCCGATGCGCGGTTTCATCTGATGATTGCAGAAGCGTCACATAATGCAGTGTTGTTACAAACTATGCGCGGGCTGTTTGGTTTACTGCACAGTTCGGTATTACAAAGCCATCAGCAAATGTTCGCCAGCCAGCAGGTTGTCAGCCAACTGACAGAACAGCACTGGCATCTGCTACAGGCTATCCTTGCCGGAGACGCCGCCACCGCCAGGCAGGCGGCAGGCAGTCACCTCAGTTTCGTGCATAAAACCACCCAACAGCTCGATGAAGACTATGCCAGACAGCAAAGAGTTATACGTCTGCCTGACGAGCTTCAGCAATTCACAGGCAATGGATCATGATTATATCGGCTTCTTCTGATTACCGTGCGGCTGCGGAAAAACGTCTGCCACCTTTTCTGTTTCACTATATCGATGGCGGTGCTTATGCCGAGTACACGCTGAAACGCAATACTGATGATCTTTCTGAAATCGCTTTACGCCAGCGGGTTCTGAATGACATGTCATCACTGAGTCTTGAAACTCAATTGTTTAATGAAACGCTATCGATGCCGGTTGCGCTTGGCCCGGTAGGACTGACCGGCATGTATGCGCGGCGTGGAGAGGTTCAGGCTGCCAGGGCTGCATCAGCAGCAGGAATTCCGTTTACCCTCTCTACCGTCTCGGTCTGTCCGATTGAGGAAGTTGCGCCGGTAATGTCCCGTCCTATGTGGTTCCAGTTGTATGTTCTGCGGGACCGCGCATTTATGCGAAATGCCCTGGAAAGAGCGAAGGCTGCAGGCTGCTCTGTTCTGGTGTTCACTGTGGATATGCCCACCCCGGGAGCTCGTTATCGTGATGCACATTCGGGGATGAGTGGACCTTTTGCCGCTTCCCGCCGTTACCTGCAGGCTGTACAACATCCAGGTTGGGCATGGGATGTAGGATTACTGGGGAGACCGCATGACCTTGGTAATGTTTCGGCTTATCTCGGCAAACCCACCGGACTGGAAGACTATATAGGCTGGCTGGCTAAAAACTTCGATCCTTCCATTTCGTGGAAGGATTTGGAATGGATTCGTGATTTCTGGGATGGGCCAATGGTTATTAAAGGCATCCTTGATCCACAGGATGCGCGGGATGCGGTACGTTTTGGTGCTGACGGTATTGTGGTATCAAATCATGGCGGGCGGCAACTGGATGGGGTGCTGTCCACGGCCCGTGCCTTACCCTCAATCGCGGATGCAGTTAAAGGAGATATAACAATACTGGCTGATAGCGGTGTTCGTAACGGTCTGGATGTAGTGAGGATGCTGGCATTGGGGGCGGATACAGTACTGCTCGGCAGGGCGTTTATCTATGCATTGGCGGCCCATGGGCAGCAAGGGGTAGACAATCTATTGAAACTGGTAGCCAACGAGATGCGTGTCGCTATGACACTGACCGGGGCAAAATCGATCAATGAAATCAGCCGTGAACTGCTGGTCAATGTGGCAGACATAAGATAATTCATAAAACCCGGTGATGTGGTGCCGGGGGACTATACTTAATGCTTTATACCCTGAAGCGGAGGATAGTATGACAATACATAAAAAAGGCTCGGCACACTGGGAAGGTGATATTAAAGGTAAAGGTACTGTCAGTACCCAAAGTGGCGCCCTGAGTCAGCAGCCCTATGGCTTTAATACCCGGTTTGAAGATAAGCCCGGAACCAATCCTGAAGAGCTGATAGGTGCAGCACATGCTGCCTGTTTTTCTATGGCACTATCTTTGATGCTCGGACAGGCGGGTCATCCGCCGAAAAGTATTGATACTACTGCCGATGTTTCACTGGATAAAAAAGGAGAGGGTTTTGCTATCACTAAGGTTGCTCTGGTCAGTGAGATTGAGTTGCCTGGTATTGATGCGAAAACCTTTGAAGACATTATCCTGAAAGCCAAAGCCGGTTGCCCGGTCTCTCAGTTGCTGAATACCGAAATCACCCTTGATTACACATTAATCAACTAAAGGGTGTCAGGCCCGCAGTGACTGCGGGCTATACATTTTCCGCCGAAATTACTCATCATTCTCCTGTTCTTCCACCATCATTCCGGCATGCTGAATTCCCTGACGAATTTTGCTGTTACTGGCAGGTCTGACAGAAGAGTGGACACGAGTGACGCGGGAAGG
>Ga0157363_1001993_pt1 | contig 17651 bp, 10 predicted proteins | sample AttsexASBM1_FD_111477 | JGI IMG/M metagenome (GOLD analysis project Ga0157363, IMG submission 111477) | Fungus gardens microbial communities from leaf cutter ant in Ribeirão Preto, State of São Paulo, Brazil - Atta sexdens ASBM1 | ecosystem: Host-associated > Fungi > Mycelium > Unclassified ... | reverse complement strand
TATATATATATATATATATATATACAGAGTGTCTGGAAATAATCGCCAAATATTTCATGGGCAGGTAGAGTGGACTAAACTCGAAAAGTCTTTTACCATTTTATATATATATGTGTGTGTGTGTGTGTGTGTGTGTGTGTGTGTGTGTGTATGTCTATTTTTATTGGGGGGAGATATATGGTTAAACCAGAAGGAATGGCTTACTATTAGGTTGGTCCATGAGATCTCTCAGTAGATGTAGGTTGGAATGAACGTGCAGGCCCATTGTCCACGAAAGAGCGCGAGAAGAACAATCGCAATGGCCAATTTATTGGATGGTCATAATGATGATTGTCCACAATTTTATACACTAATAATTCGCGAACTGGTGTGAACCTTCCGAGATTCAGCGCGGATTTTCACTGACTGAGGTAGTATTGACGTGAACTGATTTGGTACTGAGCGACGTGAACTTCTGTAGGCTGATTTCGTACTGACGCTCTGCGCTTCCGCGGGATCTCTATTTATATCTCAAAAATAGGGCGTAGTGCCCTTTATCTAAGTGCAATAGTTAGTTGTAATATTACGCGAGATTTATGATTTTTATAACGTTATCCTATCGTTGTTAATCTAAAGTACATCGTTAGACGGGTTTTGAGAAGAAAAGAAATAGTTTACGTTTTTCTTTAAAAAGGCAAGATTGTTTCAGACAAATGATGAATTCTATTATCCTCGCGGAAAATATGATTAGGTAAACATATAGTTAACGTCCACAACTAGTTTTGTGTGCAGAGCAACTATTGTCAGTCACGAGTCCGATCTTAGATAATGCTACCATGGGAAGTTATCCCATTCGTTTTATATTTTTTTAAGATGTGACGTAGATGTGGCGTCTGTTTTCTTAAGAAATTGTCAGTCTGGGACGATAAAACTTGGATTTGTACTATTGCGTGACTTCGATGTATTATAGTGTCTTTTGCAATCTTGTAACTTTTCGGGCCTGCATTAAGGTTGTTATTCCTTCTGGGTTGATTGACATTTAGGAGTTTTTGCAGAATTTGTTCAATTCCTCTTTTCAGTTCTGTTAGATCATTATCAGAGGATTCCACTCGAGTCTCATAGATGCCAATCTTAGTCGCGTGGAGCTGATTCTTTCAAAAAAAAAGAATCGTGGCATCTGTAGGATGTAACAGACTAAATAGCGAGGATATTAGAATATCATTTTATAGTGTTAATAAGTTGCGTGAATTCATTAAGGTATATAAGGATCCCCTTCCACATGAAAAAAAATTTAATATGGTGTACAAGATCTGTTGCAAAGATCTGTTGCGATGCTACGTGGGACAATAGGAAGACAGTTGAAGACGAAAATAACTGAGCACAGGAATCATATTTGTGGTGGAACACAACCACACATTCAGTCATAACAGACCACCAATTGAAAGAGGACCACGAATTCGATTGGATGGGAAAATATTGCAATTTTGGATGAGGAACTCCAGTACAGAAAGAGATTGATGTCAGAGATGCTACACATTAGGAGACACACGCGGCCTCAACCTGCAGACAGATTTGGAGGGGCTTCTTAAGGCATACTTTCTAATTGTAGACGGATATAAATATCGGAGCGTTGTTATTGCCAACTAATCAGTATACATTTTTTGTTACATTAAGATTAAATTATTAAAGATTCAATTTTGGTTTTAATATCCGTCTGGATTATAATTAATATCAATTTTTTCCTTTCTTTCCTTTTCTTTGTGATTAATCCTTCCATCATAGTTTTAGGTGTATTAAAAGTTATTCATTAATTTCAACATAATTGACACTGATTTGCTGAATGATCAAAGGACTGGTTTTTGACTAAACCGATAGAATTTAAGTGTTTGCAATATGGTGAATTTTTGTTTTAGTCTTCTATTATTTTACAATAAATCATTTTTGCTTTCAACAACTTTTTACCTTTTAATAATTTACTTTTTAATAATTTTAATACATTTTAGATTGTTATTAGAGTTCGTTTTTATATTATAGTTTCTGTTAATAGGTGGAGGTGGCTCACTGAAATGAATTAGTTTGTAAAAAAAATTTTTTTGTAATTGCAACATCATATTGTTTCTGAGGATGACTCAAAAGTGAGCCGAAACATGTAAGCGGATTAATTATTAATAAAGTTTGTTTTGTTAACTGTATTGATTTGCACAAAAATTGCCGTACTTGACTCCTAGTACCCTGTTATATCTAACCTAACTTTTGTATCATTAAGGAATCTTTAGGAATTAATTTATATGGTGTGTGCAGTTTGACCAAATCATGCCTACTTTTGCTCTTTGTTGCTTCTCAGGGTGCGATTACGAGTGTATTCCAATATACATTGCTAGTACTGAAAAATTGATCTGCTATTATTACGCAGCGCGCTGCGACAGCATCTAGTTCCATTAATAACGTCACAAATGATGAGCCATATTGCTGTGATTACTGCGGCTTTCGAGATGAGGCAGTTACAGTGCAATATAGCATCGCTTAAAGAAGTACAATGCATCGAAATATTCGATTCAGGAAAAAATATATATTATATTTAACTGCAGAAAATGCACATATAATCATTTTACCGAAAATGACTCTTAAATTCCACATCTGATATTCATTCTATTCATTAATTATGTCCGTATAATTTTTAACACGAAGTCAAACTGCTTGAATTAGTGATCTCATAATTAGTTCATTTGAACTTCAAACGAACTATCGCTGCTGTTTTCGTTCAAAATTTATTGATAATTTAGTATATTTATCCATGTCTGTTTACACTACTACCAATCTATTGCAAAGCAATTTGTTGCCGTTCCGAAATACGACAATAGTGGCAGTATCACAGTAATTTTGGAATGGCTACGGCAGTGTACTGTTGTGTCATGAGGTCTGTTCGCATTGTATGAAATTCCTAAATATTTTTGCACTTAAAAAAGATAGGTAAATATTTTGCCTTCAAAAGAGAAAAAGCGAAGATGTCGAGTGCCGAAAGTGCAAGCAATGCGAACAGATCTATAATAATTGCACTTATGGTGAAAGGGTTACATGATGTGCTCAATTTGGACAAACCATTTATTTTTGTTCTGCGTCATCTTTAAGTGCGCAGTTTACCAACTGTGAAACGCGAAACATGGGACGGTATTTATAGTCCGTTTTTATTTTAAAACCATCTTAAATATAATGTTTTAAGATGTTAATGCAGTCCTTGGATTGCTACAGTTATAGGACTTTGCGGAACGAGAAATAAAGAAACGACAAAGAGTGCTAATTTTAGAGAGAGAGACGCTTGCAAACTGAGCATATTCTGTAAATCCTTCCATCATGATTGCACTGCCAATAAAAAGAATACACTCTACATGTAATGCAGTACGCGGTAAAGAAACTAGGTAACTATAAGAATCGCCGATGTTTGCTTCTTTTCCCTTCTATTACATATAACGTGATTTACTTAATAATTGCATTTAAATTAATGAATTTTATTAAAAAGTGCTTAGTAACTAGCCCGTGCCTCTTACCGCGCTACATGTAAAGCCGGTTCTTCATTGTTGTAAGCTAATCATAAATTTATTACGATAGTCAATATGATTGATTTCAAAATGCAAGCTTCAAATTAGCTATCGCAACAAACTTGCTTAACGGCGTACGTAATCCACTATATGTAATCGCACCCTAATCGCACCCTCAGTGAATGACTACCAATTATGAAACGCGAAACATGGGGCATTATTCATAGTTCGTTTTTATTTTAAAACCGTTTTAAATATAATGTCTTAAGATGTTAATACAGTCCTCAGATTGATTTATGACATCTTAAGATTGATTTAAGACAGTCTTAAATGTAAGAATCGACTATGAATACCGATCTGTTTCGCGTCGTGAGAGAAGTCGGTACTAAATATTTTCTTGCACAAGGAAAGATTCAATATCAACTTCACGACGTGACAGGTCGATATTCATAATCAATTCTTACATTTAAGATTGTTTTAAGTCAATCTTAAGATGTCATAAATTGCAATCCGAGGACTGATTAACATCTTAAGATATTATATTTAAGATGATTTAAAATAAATATGAACTATGAATGTCCATGTTTTCGCAGTTGTAGGCCTTGCGAAACAAGAAGCAGAGAAACAACAGAGAGCGCTAATTTTAGAGAAAGAGAGAGAGAGAGAGAGAGAGAGAGAGAGAGACGCTTGCAAACTGAGCACACCATGTATTACATGACATTTTCCCAAAAAAACTTGACTAGAAAATGTTTATATTAATAAAAACCCCTAAACAACATGATTTTAATTTGTACGGATTAGTAACACCGTTGAAGTAGTAAGTCCATAAGTTCGCTCATAAGTATCACAAACTTATGGAGTTACTACTTCAATAGTATTACTAATCCATATAAATTGAAATCCTGTTGCCTAGAAATTGTTAATATCAACATTTTCCAATTTAGTTTTTCGAGAAAATGTCATGTAATCTTTCCACGATTTCCACCATCAAGCATCAAGTGGCGGAAGCAGAAACTAATTAGTTGAGCGATAGGGGCAGTAGTGTAAAAAATATTTTTTACGTTATTATGAAATTGCCTCGTTGATTGGTTGCTGCTTCCACTGCTTGATGCTTGCATGTGAATGCATCTTATGATATCTATCATTGATCTACACCGAGTTTACACCGAGAGTTCGGTCCTTTGACTATAAACATATGGATTGCCAATAGCCAACTTCAGACATGTCGACAAATTGGAAGATTAGACTCCCCGAGACAGAAATTTTCTAGAAGCCATTTTTCTTAATGGAACATTTATCAAAATTGTTGCGTTCAATATATCCAGATTCAAATATTGCCAAAAATAAATTGTAGCAGAACAAAAGCTACAGCTATAACAAGTGAATGTTTAGCTAAAGAACAATTAGAAGTTTTGCAAAAAGATGTTCTAGAAGAAAAATGTTATTATTCTATAATTATTGATGAAGCAACAGATGTTTCAATAAAAAAGTATTTAGCAGTAGTTATACAGCTTCTTTTACAAAAATAAAGTTAGAGATATGTTTTTTAGTCTTGTATCAGTTCACTTGGCTGTACTCTTTAATTTAGTTGTTGAATTACTTAAAAAGAATAAAATACCGCTTGAAAACATTTGGATTTGCTGCTGATAATACTGCTGTTATGACGAGGACAGAAATCAAATATTCAAACAAAATTATAAGAATTAAATAAGGATATATTTACACTCTGTATGTCACTCGTTACATTTATGTTCATCGAAAGCTACAACAAAGTTACTAAAATCCGGAAAAATTTGTATATAAGGAAATTTGTATTTTACTAATAGCCCAAAACGAAGGGATGATTTAGAAGAATACAACAATTTTTAGAGTTAAAAATCTCACAACATGCTGCGATCCTTTCAAATTAGATGATTATCATTGCAAGTAAGTTTATTGAAATTTCAGTTAAGTATAACTTATTCAGTATTATTAATAATTTTTATTGACAATTTGATAAATTGATAAAACATTTCTTAATTAAAAATATTTAGGATTATAATTGCTTATATTATAAAATAGATTTATTGTAACAGTTTAACATTTTAATGGAAATGAAAACTAATGTTATTGTACATAATATTTTTTTATTTTTAATAGGCTATCGTTGATAGAATACTTTTGTTATGGAACTCTTTTAAATTGTATTTTACCAATGCTGCATTTAAAGAAGATAAACTACGTCTAACAAGTGCAATACTTGAATTTAAATAATCCTGTCTTTAAAGTATATCTTCTATTTCTATCATATATACTAGACATTATAAATAAAATGAATTTCTTGTCTTTCAAGGAGAAGGCACACGAATTCATATATTGCATACCAAATTTAGTATTTTATATAAAAATGTGTTAAGAAATTTTATTAAGAAAACAATTATTGATAAATTGAACTTGTCAAAAATATTTCCAACTAATCCTGATTATTATGTAAAATTAGAAGAAATTTATATAGGTGTAAATGTGGAACTTTTTAAAAAATTTGAAAATGCTTCATTTGATCAATTTTAATTGGAAGTATTTCATATGAAAAATAAATTAAATGAAGAAATGTTCCCTAATTAAAAAAAATTAATTAAAAGATTAATGTATTTGCTACATACATCTGCGTGTGTAGAGAGAAATTTTTCTCAATTAAGTTTAATTAAAACAAAGTTAGAAATGAATTGGATGCAGAAACATGCAATTCTATAATATTGTTCAAGCAACTAATGGCTGATGAAAACTGTTATACATGGAGTTCTGAAACATTATTGCAGAAAAAATGGAAATGTTAGTCATATTTTGATTATTATATTATGTAATATAATGTTTATGTAATGAATAACAGCGTTAATTTTGTTATCGAAAAGAAATGTTTTTAAATTAATTTGAGTTTATATTGAAATTATATGATGTGTATAATATCATAACATACATATTTGTTAAAACAGTTTTTGTTAAACGAAATAAAGTTTATTATCATTTTCTATTAAAAAGCAACAAGCATTAATCTTTTTTATTGTTTTCTCTCCTTAAAAAAAATTTTTGCTTGATATGGTTTTAACATTTTTAGTCTATCTGGTACATTTTTTGTCAATCAATTGGTACAAAGTTTTTTTCAATGGTGGCAACACTGAGTGTACATCGATTAACCTAAAATTTGTTAATTGACACTATAACTAATACGATACAAATTTCCGCAAGTACGACACAATTGTCATAATAAATGTCATAAATAGATTTTATTGCTGATGTTATTACTGATGGAAGAAGAAGAGAAAGATAGAAATAGATGTCGAAAAAATATAATGAGAAGTTTAAGAGATCCGTTTTTTCCAGATAACACATTTTCAAATTGTATAGGTATGTAAAAGAAAATTATATTTTGTTTTAGATTACAATTAGACTATATGTTTGCAATGGATACGAATAAGATGTAAGGAACATAAATATGTGATAAGGAATATAAATATGTCTTATTATTCATCGTGTGTTTTTTAATCTCTTTTATTTCATTTAATCTTTTTTATTTCTTTCATATTTAATAATTATTCTTGTTCTTAATAATTTATTTTTTTCATGCTGAGTAGGACCTTATTTAACATATATAATCATATGTAAAATTTGTTCATAAAAATTTGTTAAATAATAATGTTATTATTGTGTATTTTATAAATAATATGTATATTGTACATTATGTAACATTTATTTGTTTCAGATTATCTAAAGTGGCAACTGTACAATTTATTGAAGAATTAAAAAATTTTATGTCAGTTCCGCAAAGAAGAACAGTAATTTCTCAATATTTACAAGTAAATTATTACTTTTTCTTTGAATTTCTTTTCTCTTTTTTATTTGTGTTTTTAATTGTTATGATTTTATTATAGATATTTGTAATACTTTATTTCTTAGCATTTGGTTCCTATCAAAGAAAAGTAGGACAAGATTTTCTCATTATCAGTCCATCTCCATTTCTATGCATGCTACTGTATTAAATAATATTATGGGACGTTGAATTCAATTTCCAACAAATAGAAGGAAACGACAAATTAAACCAGAGAAGGTACATAGATAATATACATAAAGTTTGACAAAAATTTCTACAAATTAATTTCATTCTTTATATCAAATTTTTTGAAACTGGATTTCTAGGAGTGATTTTCAGGCGTTATAGATGGAACTTGCATTGTCATCTTTCCATCACAAACTGAACAAGAACATCTTTTCATTAACAGGAATATCATATATCATTGAATGTGATGATTGTAAGTATAAAAATAATCAGTGCTATAAGAGATATAGTTTTAATAGTGCATAATTTGTACTTATGTTTTTCTATTCTCTTTATATTTGTTCCTATAATAACAAAATAGTAGCAATAAATACAATGCATGGAAGAATGCATAACGCAAGAGTCTTTCATTCTTTGCGTTTATTCATTATTTAGGAAGACAACAGGAAGCAGGTGAAAGAGGATCGTGGTTTATAGATATGGCTAATGATTAGATATATTGTTCATACTATATTAATGTTATGTTTACATTATATTAATTGCCATTAATCGTCAACATTCGTAATTTTAACTTCCATAATATTTCAAATACTATATAAATGTTTATCTCGATATTTTGAAATGATTGATTAACAACATGACAACAACTTCGCAGGCATTTGGCTATTTGAGCCAATTGATACTTATATTGTGAGTTTTAATATTTTTTTTAGGAGATTCCATCTGCTTATGTCTTATTTTTTAAAATCATTTATAAACGCACCTATAGGCTCTCCAGAATTCAGATATACAGAACATTTTACAAAAGCATGATCTTTTGCAGAAAGAGGTATAGATATTTTGAAAGGTTGATGACGATGCTTGCGAAAAGAGAGGGCATTGCATTATTAGCCGGAATTCGCAGGTATTAAATATAACTTTTATATATAAAAAAACCTTATTAAAAAAATGTAATGTTGTTTAATATTTATTATAATACTTTTTTTTCTAGCTCATATTGTAAATGCATGTTGCGTTCTACACAATATTGTTATAAAATGGAGAATTCTAGAAAATTAAATTTATTTAAATGAGATAGATGAACAAACACCAATACACTATAACATTGACGTAAATAACGCTGAATATGACGAAATGTTATTCGATGATGTTTTGAATAGACAAGGTATGTTGCGTTTCCTTTCATTTTTAAATATTTTTTATATTTTCATAACTAGCACATAAAATGTTAAAAGTTCAATTAATTTCTGAAATAAAGATTCTTATGCACAAACGTCAATAATTGATAAATGGCTAGAAATTAGTTTTTAACGATATAAAAGTTAACTTGTATATTTTTATCTTAGATTTTACATTTTAAAACTTATTTTATATTACTTGTTTATTCACTCATAAATTATGTTACTTTAATATTACAAAATAAAAAATTTTACACTATTACTTTATTTGAATACTAAAAAAAAAATATATTAATTAATTTAATACAAAATATTCAAATATTATAATCACATTATGTTAAATTAATATTTTGGTATGTTAAATATTAAAATTTTTACGTTCCAGAAGCTCGAATGTCTCGAGCTACACAATTGTGCAAGATTATATTTTTTAACGTATTTACAAGAGACTAAATGAAGTATTCATGCTGAAAAGATTCTCATAAGGAGAATCCTGTGTCTTTACAGGTACACAAAAGAATATTAAGAATCACGGATTGGAAAATTAGAAAAATCTGTCAGAATTGAATTTGAACGATAACGATATAAAAGTGATAGAGATTATTTTTATTGTTACTGAAGAGATAAGTTGTAAAGCTTAAATATAGTCTTTTCTTTTTTATTATTATTCAAATTAACAAGTGATATAAGAAACGAGAATGTATATTCTATTTTCCTTCGTTAAAATATAAATTTTAACTCTCTGTATAATTTTTTTCTCCATATTTATTATACATTTAGCAAGGAATATATATAACGACAATATAAGCACTCGTCGTGATTTATTTTTATGCATATTAATTATAAGTCGTAATGCTTGATTGGATGAGGGAAGATGTTATGACATTCGAGGTGTATTGCTGCGGCTTGTAATAATTATTGTACAAATAGATAAACATTAATGAATGGACGCGGAAAAATTTATTATCTTTATTTAGAGTCCATTATTAAAATTTGTTTCTAGCAATTGCGTTATATTCTCAAATAGCCTATAATTTAAATATTCGTATGGGGGATTAAATGGCGTGTGTATATTAGCGAAACGCTCAAATAATGTAAATAAGATATAATCATATAAAGTGATTTTGTGGAACAATATATAATATTACGAAGAGTAATATTAAATTTTGCACGCTTTGTTGCAAACAAGCAACAATTTACAGAGTTATAACTAATTTAAAAGATGTTAATTTTTTTATTAATTATATGTTTCTTGTTCTATAAAATAAAATCATTTTGATAGTGTTGTTCACAAAAAGTAAATTTGTAATACCATCGCAAGTTTAAATGCTACATGAATTACACAAACATACATATGTATATATAGCTTTGGCCAAAATATTAGATACTTAAATATAATATGTTGAGCTAGAACTTTGTTGCATTAGAAAAAAAACCAAATAAACATGAATTGATTATACTTAGTAATTTCAAAATTTATAGTGTATATAAAGAAACAATATTATATGACAATACTATATCACAAAATACATATATTTTTGATAACTTTTGCATAATACATACATTTTGTTTATTCAAGATCTGTTGTCAGGTATTGTCCTATTAATTCTTCCATAGTTGATATGAGATCATTTGTATTCTGTAATTGCTGTAGAATTCTTTTAAGAATAATTAATTCTTTTATTTTTTTTCTGTTTCAATTCTAAAATTTTCTGTTTAATATTCTCAGACGTTGTTGACTTCTTTTGTAATAAATTAATGGCTGTGTCCATAAGCGATGATTTTTTTACATCTAAATACACTGTCGAAATGAAATACAAAATTTTCTGATTTATTATATCAGAGAATTTTGTATTTCGACAGTTTTGATGTCAAACTATCAAAGTAATTTACTTTAATACTTTGTGCACTGTTTTCCGCATCAATTACTAATATTTCTTTAATTTAATTTTCGAGCAATTTGTTTTAGAATAATTTTTCATTTTAATGATATTAATGATATTAATACATTTTATTAAAAAACTTTGTATACTTTTTGAATGATTTGCAATATAATCCTCTGTATCATCTAAAGATAATGCATATTGTTTTATCTTGTTTCTATAAATAGTAAAGTAAAATACAATGAAGTTAAATCTATATTAATCTATATTTAAAAAAGTAATACATTATAATGCGTGCCTAAATAAATCTTATATACAATCTTATATGCAATCTTATACGCAATTTTCCTTATTTTTAATTTGATATACACTCATATTGTGTGATGAAACACAATGTTGTTTCACATTTATTTCTTTTAATATTTTGTTTTCTGTTTTAAAGAATTATTTATTTTATTGTCTTGTTATGAATGTTTTATTTATTGAAACTTATTAATTAAAAAAGAAATAATAAATTTATTAATTCATATTTTTAAACTAATGATGATAATTAAATAAAATTTGTAAGATATCTCATTTTTATTATTTTTAATTGGATGTATGTTACTATTTAATGGCATACGTAATTGCATATTCTGCTTATTTTGTTGAAAGGAGAACGCACTTTATGTGGTGCCATTTTATCATTCCAAGCATCATGTGAAAATACTTCATCTTCTTTTCCTTCAATATTAAATAAAACAAATGAATTCAAAGTTTTATCATAACTATCTGTAAATCCACCTTCCGAAATATCTCTTTCTCATCATGTAAATCTCTGCTTTGCAACCTTTTTTAAAGTTGGTATTAGCCTTCCAGTCTCTCTATGCTTACAAAAAATATGATAAGCAATAAATAATAATTTCACAATTCAATAATAATCGTATTTGAATAGTTCGCACATCTCTACTCAAAAGTTCCAAAAAATTCATATATTGATGATATATTGATAAAACATATATACTACATGGGCTGAAAAGTCCCGGGATTTTTAATGAAAACAAGCGTTTTTTGGGCAAAGTTATATTTATTCCTTAACATAGTTGCCTTCGAGGGCGGTACATTTGGTATAGCGATTTTCCAACATTTCGATGCCCTTTCTGTAGTACGAAACGTCCAAGCCTTCGAAATACGTCTCGGTTTCCGCGATGACTTCCTCATTCGATGTGAATCTCTTTCCCTGGAGCCACCGCTTGAGATTTGGGAACAGATAATAGTCGCTGGGGGTCAAGTCTGGAGAATACGATGGGTGAGCAACCAATTCGAATCGTAATTGCTCCAATTTGGCCATCGCTTTCAAGGATGTGTATGATGGTGCGTTTTCAGCCCATGTAGTATATATGTATATATATATATATATTCTATCTTCGCCCTCGAAGACAATTATGTTAAGGAATAAATATAACTTTGCCTAAAAAATGCTTGTTTTCATTAAAAATCCCAGGACTTTTCAGCCCATGTAGTATATATGTTTTATCAATATATCATCAATATATGAATTTTTTGGAACTTTTGAGTAGAGATGTGCGAACTATTCAAATATGAATAATTTGATTTTAGAATATATATATATATATAAAATGAAATCAAAATTAACTTAATCCATTCTTTTGCTGATTTGCATGGTCCATATGATTTGTTTAAGATGATAATTTTTTTTCAATGTTCCTAAAAATGTTTTAAAATATTTGAATATTGAATTCAAATGACATATATAAAAAACAAAACTTATAAGAATATTATTTATAGAAACATATTTGTAAGAAATATGATTAATAATTATAATACTTACAATTTTTCGTTTATTTTCCTTGTTATATTTTAAACGATCACGATCAAAATCAGGTTACTGTTCTATAAATTATTTCAATATTTCCTTCTGCTTTTCTGTACAACATTCATTTTGTGTTCATGCAATTGAAACGTTAGCTTTCGGATAATTCTAGCTCATTTTTGGAAAATACGATATAATTTTGGACAATATAGCGATTGCAGTAGAATGGGATTAGAATTCAAAACTTTCTATCATTTTCTACAATTAAGGTTATGCTACACATTCAACTCGCATCTGTAATTTTCACTTTAGTGAGCCTAGGAATATCGCATTTTCACTATGTTCATAACCAATCGCGCGTATTTTTTCATATGAGATGAAAGTACGAGAGGTGAGGAAAGTTAACAAAGATACACAATCGACCTCTTGACTAACAAATGGAAACTATGATGTAGCTGTTTCTTATGCCGATTCTATATTAGTTGCAAACTAATCACAAGTTTGTTGCGATAGCCAATCTAAAGCAATCTTACATTTTTAAATCAACGCTTCATATTGACTGTCGCAACAAATTTGCGATCAGCTGGCAACTAATGTAGAATCGACTTTACGGAACACAGCTAGTTACAGCGCTACCAATCTTGTAATTAAAAAGAATATTTTTGACATAGCTATCGGAACTTCGATTTAGCTCGATCATCCATGTATGTTTTGCTTTAATTATACAAATTCACTGCTTTAAAAATACAAATTCACCGCTTTAAAAACACTGTTCACTGCTTTAAAAAACATAAATTTACTGCTTTATGGTTAGTTTACAATGTGCTTTATGTTTTCTGTTTCTTGCTTTTTATTATGTTTTATATCTTTTATATCTCTTTTATGTCTTTTTGTTTTTTATTTGGTTTTTTGTTTTATGTCGCCCAAGATAAAAGTTAGGCTAATTCTACAATGTGCTCTTTGTTTCCTGTTTCTTGCTGTGTATCTCTGTGTCTTTTGCCTTTTTGATCAATAAGACAAATAAATCAAGAGATAAACAGCAAGAAATAGAAAGCACATTGTAGAATTGGCCTTAATGAATTTCGGAAGAAACAGGAAACACGTAGCAAGAAATACAATCGTCGATAAAATGATTGGAAAGGGGGAAGAAGCAAGAGGCAAAAAGTAAGAAACAGGAAACAAAGAGCACATTGTAGAAACACAAATTCGCTATTAATGCAAAGAATTTCTGTGCTTAAAACAGTGAGTTTGTGTTTGTAAAGCATTGACCTTGTGTTTTTAAAACAGTGAATTTGTGTAATTAAAGAATGTATACATAGAGCTGTATTGAGTTGGGATGACAGATATCTTAACCTCTAAAGTCTTGAATTTTTATAACGGGCTTCAATAAGTTGCCTAAGCTTTAAATCTTAAGCTAAGATAATAAGAAATTGACCAATCATAATCGATTATTCTTCTTACATTTGATTGTGATTGATTAATTTTTATGACTTAAGACTTAAAACTTAAGTAATAGCTTATAGAAAGCCTGTAACATGCATTCTGTAACAATAAGCCATTAATCATAAATAAAGAAGTTAGAAGCTGGAAATTGACCAATCACATCGTTAATTTCCAATTTCTAACTTCTGATTTATGACTAATGGTTATTGTAAAATGGCCATAATAATAGATGTTTTAAGCCTTAAGTCGTAAGAAACTGACCAATTACAATCAAATTCGAGAAGAATAATCGATTCGTCCATTTCTTATGGCTTAAGGCTTAGAATTCTATTATAGATCCGAAGTAACGCTTAATAACTCGATTCATGAGGCCGCTGTGCTTTTTGCCAGATTCTTTCAATAGATTTTTTGAATAGAAATCGAATATCGAATGAGTAGATTTTTATTAAGATCCTAGGGGAGGATCCGTATTCTATAAATAATTATCTAATTTACTTTATTTTCTTTCAGGAACGTTAGTGAATTACGACAGTAAAGTGTATTCGCAAGATTGCACCTAAAACATGCAGAAACAATTTTATACCTCTTGTATGAAAATAAATGGGATATCTCTTCTTCCACCAATGGTGAATATTCGTTAACCAATGCAGTTATCAAAGTAATCTTAGTCGTGGAGATTGCTTTTATGTTAATATTATGTTGTTTTCAGATGACTGACACCCTCAAAGAAGAAATGGGACATTACAGATCATTGGCAATCAAAGTCGAGGAAAACTTGAGGGACAGACGACTCGTTAAGCATATCAAAGATAAATGCATGCAAGCTATTATATTAGAACCAATAAATATGTTAAAGAATATAAGATATAGTTCAGACAGCGACATATCCACTCGTGACATTGCAAGTGATACCAATAATAAAAACTCGTATTCCAAAATGACTATTATCGAACCATTGCTACAAGATGAAGGAGAAATCAGAGATAATCATGATATTCAGTCTTCTATATCAGATATACAACATTTGCAACTTCAAGTTTGTTTAGCAAATGATAATGATTCAAAACTTACAGCTGCTGTAACTGATCGAAATAGTGTCGATAATAATGCAATAGAAACGGCAACATCAGACGAAGATGTAATATTGCTAGAAAATTGGAAGCCAGAGATACCTAAAACACTGAACATACTTCCAATAACATTAAGTAAAGTTGAGGAAGATACTTCTTCCATGGAAATTTCTAAAGAGACTCCTGAAAATCTACCCAAATTGTCACGTCAAGGTTCTTATATACTGGATACACCCAGTCCTATATTGCTTGCTCATATGCATACAAAATTAACTGACGAAAAGTACATTCCTACACCTACCACTAATGTGTCACAACGAAAACAATGGAACATTGCGCAGCCTAAGACAGAATGGGAAAATAAACAGTTTATCCATTCAGTAGAATCCATTCAAGATTTAAGCAAATTAGAATGTATACCCAAACAATCAACTTCCCAGTATAGAGAATCTAATGATTCGATAGAATCGCATGAAGCAAATAAATCTACTAGTTGCACTAAAATGGTAATCATTGAGGAAAATGCATCTAGACCCGATGCCATACCAATTAAACATAATCATAGGTATAATACAGATTTTAAGAAGCAAAGTTCTCTAGAAAAATTAGAGAAAAATAGTGGTGTGTTAAATTTGTTGAGCAGCAAGTATACAGAAGATATAAATAGTCCTAAAATTCAATTGTCTTATATAGATGAAGGATTGCATAATAAAAAGGAAAATACTGCTGAATATTATGATTCAGCCAATAAAACAAAGTCTTCCACAGATAAACTTTTGATGGTTTATAAAGAGATTGAAGAAATGCACAAGAAGCAGATGATGGAGCTAATATATCGTCAGCGAAAAGAACAATCGCTACTACAAGCAGAATTTCAAAAGCAACAAATACTTCTGTTGGCAGAAATACGAAAGTGTGCCTCCGGAATTTCACATCAAACAAGTGCGTTGAACGTTGCGTTGAATCGATCATTGTCGAGCGACGAAGTAAAACCAACCAGTCACGAGACAAGACAACAAATGGACACAGACTCTCCGAGTAATATACACACTGAAATGGATTATAATATTAAATTACCGTCAATGAATCGAATGATTGTATGTCCGTTGGATTACATTTCTTCGAAAAATTTACATCTGCTTAAATATCAATCCTTTATTGCGGATAATTCTTCAGCGACTCTCGATTTTGACTTTACGAGAAAAGTGAGTTTATATGATACTATGCATAGTAATAATAATAATAATAATAATAATAATAATAATAATAATAATAATAATAATAATAATAATAATAATAATAATAACAACAACAAAAATAACGGTAATGACGATAACAGCCGTTGCGAGTCACGCGATCTTGTATGTAAGAATTCCAATGTGAGTCGACAATTATTTCCCTTAGATAGTAATACTACGCATATACCAGTACTAGACACCATGGTGTATTTCGATAAACATGTGAGTACAAATTGCAATTTTAACATTATGATCATAATATTTCCATTGTTAAAAAAAGACACTAAAATTATATTACTGTATAGGTACAGGCAGTGAATACCATCAATGCTTATACACGTGGTTACTTAATACGCAGATTAATGCGTACCGAACGCGTTATTGCATTGAAAAAGATATATAAGGAGGCGTTGCAATGTATGCTTAAATTACACGTTGATGCGCCCTTAAACTTGGCAGAAGTGGAATTCCTTCATCGTCTTCAGTTGCAAGTAATTATTCATTTTTTTTGCTTATAAAATTTCCAGGTAGATAAATTTTGCATATTGTCTGCATAGTGACGAAATTTGAAAATAATTGTATAAATATTCAAAGATGCGTCCTCATATGATATGAATGTTTCTGAAATATACATACGAGTTATACTAATGCTGTAAAAAAATGCGACAATATTCTGTTTACACAGGTAGATGTTATTTTATACGACATGAATGTTCCCAGAATATTCAATGCTATAAGAATTGCGGTAATATGTTACTTATTTTATCAGTAACAGCGCAATTAATGTAACATTTATACTGTACTTGACTATCTATTTAGGTTATTTCATTGCTTGTATTTACAAACTTTTAGTCAAGAGCATGCAATAATTTAACGATTTAATTTTGTTTTCAAGTGCGACGCAGCTTCCATGAATATAGTGGAATTATTCGCCCAGTCTCCGACGAAGAGAATGAAAATAATCGCGCATGATCGCGAAATTAAGGAGTCTCGAACAGAACGTCCGACTTCGGCTCGATCGTACTCGTTCGCCACTCAGAAGACTTTAGCCAGAAAGAACCTGAAGGAATTCGAATCCACGTAATAACGTAGTTTCATTTTTTAAAAAAAAAAGAAATTCGATAGAAGGACTGATTAGTCAGATGCGAATCTCGGTGCGTAAAATAAATTAATGAATAAAATTTATTTAAGATACATATGTTTGGACAATTTTGAGCATTCTTCAGCATTATATATATATTTAAAAATAGCTTCACGTTCTCCAGAGTACGTGATTGATCTTGGATCTTATAATTTGAATTAATACTATTACATATACAATCGATTGACTGATTTTTGGACTAGAACAACAACCTAAAAGTGACGACACAAAAATTTTGTTAAATAACGCAATAATAAAATTTGTATTAAATTTAATATATTTTTTTGTGTCCTAAATGGTCTAATCTAATAGCGAATTCGATTGGACGCATTCAGTG
>Ga0157363_1001992_pt1 | contig 17654 bp, 7 predicted proteins | sample AttsexASBM1_FD_111477 | JGI IMG/M metagenome (GOLD analysis project Ga0157363, IMG submission 111477) | Fungus gardens microbial communities from leaf cutter ant in Ribeirão Preto, State of São Paulo, Brazil - Atta sexdens ASBM1 | ecosystem: Host-associated > Fungi > Mycelium > Unclassified ... | reverse complement strand
GTATAATTTATACATTTGAACTAAGATTGCGCAAAGAATTATTTCACATAAGATTGAAAGTGAAAAGTTAATTTCGACTGAACATTCGACTTTTCGGCGCTTCTGGCATAGAAATCATGCATGATTCGTCTTTGGATGAACATCGAAATGTATCAAAGATTAACTACAATACAAAGACTGGTGTAAAAATGGAAGTTGAAACCGTGAGAGAAATGGACAAATAGGCGAAATAGAAATAGGAAACAAGAGAGACAAAATGAGTATGAGAGAGAAAGAAAAAATGGATGAAAGAGAATGTGAGAGAGAGAGAGAGAGAGAGAGAACGAATGAGAGAGAATGAGAGAGACTAAGTCTGGTTGGGGAACCAGTATTGATCGTTCCTGGGTCCATGTGACGCGCCTGCGTTTCACTACGGGGTAAAATCGTAGCGAGGGTAAACGCGAGACGAATAAGAGAGAGAGAGATAGAACGAGAGAGGGAAAGAAAAAGAGAGAAGAGCGAGAGAGGAAATGGTGGAGAGAGAAGCGCATACAAGCGGGGTTCATATACCCCCAGGATAGCTGCAACGTTCCATCATGCCACCGACCAATCAATGAAGCTTTTCCGCGCCTCTCTTTCTCTCTCTCTCTCTCTCTCTCTCTCTCTCTCTCTCTCTCTCTTTCTCCCTTTCCTCTCTCTTCCTCTCGTTTCTTCTTCCTACATCGTGTATACAATATGATCGCCTTACAGAGGCGCGCACGTACGCACTCATTATATATGCATTACGTATATACATATGTCTCTGATATGCTGTAACACGTTGCGGACGACCACGTAATCGTTGCTCAAAATAGGAAACATATAACGTATGCATATAACGTATGCGATTGTTTAAAACTGCTTGTTCCAAACGAATGTATAAGTTATTGAAAAATTAATTTGTTGTATCCCTTAATTATTACGTATCAAAATTGATTATAAGCCAAATTTATATATTATATTTTGAAAATTTGTATTCCAAGGAATATGCAGAAAGAAATAAAGAATTTAATTTTCTTTAATTGTTTCTGACGAGGTATTCTCCCTCGTGGAAGTATATATATATAAAATTTAAATTTAATTAAAATTAAACTTAAAACAACAATAATTATTATTAAATCAATTCCAATTGCGAATGTTAATTATTCGTCAGTGTCACGAAAAATCAATCGTGAACGCATTGAAGCTTTAATTAGGGCACACACTTCATACTTCACTGGCAATTTCTCTCGCATGACAAAATGGGCGAGGAATTGATCACGTGTAATCTTGGCGTACCGGACGACGTACCGGATTTAATGAACTTTCTCTGAAAAAAAAATCGCTCACTTAGCCGTAGAATTGTGTAACACACTCGAGTACCCACGATTCGAAATAGAAAATGGATCCTTCAATTTCAGTTAGAAATAATTTATTTATACATATAAACATACTGTGGCACTTAGGCTAATCGATGTTTAAATTTATTATTATGCAAAGTTTGAGTAGTAAAAAAGTGGCGCGTAAGAAAAAAGTCATTGTTAAAATTAAATAAGTTTATTTTTGGATCCAGCACATTTATCAGGCTGTTATGGCATTTATACGGCATTTATTATCCTTAGATATGCTTTCATATTCATCAATATATAATTGTCAACATTGTTGTCGATTGTACCTAAAAGATCATTTATCTTCACTAAAGATGATTTAACGTGCTGTGACCTTATCTAATCTAATCATAAGGGAATCGACCATTTTTTTGTACACTACAACAGGCAGCTGTAACTTATATTTTTACTTTCGATCAGTATCAGGACTAAGCGATCCTTAATGATCCACGATGCACCGCAAATTCTTTTACTGCGAAGTTTTCTTGTTGCTTGGACGATAAGTATCGTAAACAAGCCTTTCTTACTACCTGGGACATCAATTTTGTATAGATATTCTCTCAGGAACGTAATTACGTCTGCAAAAATAGAAGTGGAGTTGTCTTATTATTAAATTAACAAATGTTTCGCGTGCTATATTTACGAGTGTTCTCGGTACTTCTGAATAACTTTGCGCTTCGTTCTCCGCTGGTGTAAGGCCAAATCGATTTCGAGTCGAGAATATCGACGGAATCTCGTTAGGAGTTCGGTGACCCCAGAAAAAGTTGTCGGACAGAATTATCGTTCCCAAGGTATAACCCCGTGGAATTACATTCGTGCCCGCCGTGCTAGACCGATGATGTCGGGGACCTACCCCCGAAAACGTAGCTTCGACAGCTGGATTGTGACTAAGGAGGGTGAAGTTTACGTTTGTCGACAGGAATGATTCACGAGTTCTCCACGTGACTGGCATATTCGCATTTTTTAAAATCTTGCAAAATAATTCTGATATTAATTTCTATTTGTGCACACGTGCAATGTTTATACACTTGATATACTTTTATTAATTAAATACATTTTATCATGATACATAGACTATAGGTTCTTAAATTAATTGTAAATGAATTCCTAAATTAATTGTTAATAAATTCAAATGAATGTCACGTACTTAGTCAACATTTTCACTTTTACTTCGAAAACATATGTATTAATAAAAAAAAGAAAAACAAAAGCCAAATGTTGCTTCGTGCATTTGATAATTATTAGTAGCTGTCTCAACAGGATTAAATCCTTTTTAAGTCGTTCCCCTTCATCTAGCTGGGGATAGTCATAGATGCGTCTGATTTCGGGGGAAGAAAGGATTTGCATGCGAATGACGTACGTGTACGTGTGATACATGCACACGTGTACGCCGTTTTTTTTTTGCATATGCTGTTCCGCATCTGTTACCAGTCGGTGCCCTAGTCTAAACTTTATTCCCTTTTGTTCTCCACCTTGACCAAACGTTGTAAAGCTTATAATAGGTAGCGATGCTTGACATTAGGTATGGTCATGAGCGCGACCTGGGATTTTTTCTTTTTCGTGACGAGAGCACCCGACTAATCCGAGAGGTAGTTCCATCCATTTCGTTAATCACGAATCTATTAAAATGAATAGTTTTTTACGAACGATATCAATGAAAACAAATTTATTAAATTTTAATAAATATTTGTTTAGATAGCACTAACTAACATTTACTCATAGTAAATGTAAATATTTATTCAATAAAAGTGATACTTAAATCGAATTAATAGTTTTTGTACCAAATAAATATATATTTACACTTAGTAAATATTTTATTATATAAACAATTTTACTATATAAACAATTTTACTATATAAACAATTTTACTATATACAATTTTATATTTAAACAAATTTATTAAAATTTAGTATATTTTTTTCCTTTTTATTTTCACTCGTTCACTGAAAAAAGTCTAATAATAATTACCAAATGTATTTTGATCAGCACATTGGTGCAATTTTTAATTAATATTACGAAACATTAATAATTAATCATAACCAATCGTTTCACTAAAACGTTTCACCGAAGCTTTAATAATTACCACTATACTTTCTAAAATTTTTCGAGCGAAAACTCACTCTGAAGAGTAAAATGTCACTCTTAAAGATCAAAAATTGAGATTACTCTTTTTCAAGACTGGCTCAATTTTCACTTTAAAAGAGATTCGACTCCAAAAAATTTAGAGAGTTATCTTTCTGAATGTTCAATCGATTACTTGTCGATCTTATCGCTTGCGAATTCTTCTGTATCTTGAGTACAGACTGTATTACGATCAAATGAGTCGTATCTCTTTTCTCATTCATCGATCCCGCAACGTCGCGTCACGATGCGACTCGCCCGTAAAAATACCCTCGCTGCGCCGATGCGCGATGCCGCGCTTCTAGTTGCGCTGTGCGGCGCACGCAGCAACGGAAATAAATTTTCGGAAAACACCGAGTTTATTGGCACGACCGCCAAGTCTTACTCGACCCGTTTCGTCAGAGCCGTGTAATTTCGGTTCGTAATACTGTCGAGAAACCAGTCGACTCAATCTCCGGGTATAAACTACGAGCTAAGGTCAGGGATGCAGCTACTTCGATCCGTTTCCCGCGATTATGCTCTTTATATGCTAGATAAATTCTCGTAAAATACGCGAACGTAATTGATTTCACCCGGTTGCATAGCTACGTCGTAATATCTGCAGCATTAAAATTTTTTAATTCTCATGCAAAGTTCTTGAGCGAAAAACTGAATGGCGAATGTCATTAAATGACTGTATTTTTCTTCTATTTAATTCTTAAAATTTTTAATTTTTATAACTGTTAAAAATACATATATCTTTATGGAAGACAAATAAACTGCTAATTTAATCTGAAGTTGGAATGATATTTTCAACACTAAGAAAAAGGCTGAGGCAATATTTTTCGCAATAAATTTAATTCTCATTAATATTCTCATTAATATCTTATTATAATAAAAACATTTATAAAAATTCTTATAAAGATGTTTATTAGCACCAAAAATTATTATTGCTAGTCTATTTAATAAATATTATTACTCTGGTTCTATTCATGATTACGTTTCGGGACCGAAAAAGATTTCGGCGAACGGTTTGCAGAATTAGACATGTATGTAAATAAAACACGGAAATATTTAAATACTAATTAAGATCCGTTTTGATCAAATATGAGATTTCTTTTATTTGATTAGACTTATTCTCGATCCAAATTTATATCATAATTGAAAAAAAAAGTCTGGTTAAATCAATTGAAATTTTGGTTGAAAATGGATGAGTCAGAATTTTCTGGTTAAATCTACTAAAATTTTAGTTATGTAACCGAAATTCTGACTGATATAAGATTCTTCTAGTTCATTCATTTTCAACCAGACATTTTTCTCAGTGAAGCTATAGAACTCCTGACACATCTCTCGCTATATATAGTATACCGGATGATTTTTTATAGATGGTGTAGGTTGCAGTTTTCCGCGAAGTTGCGATCGAATACGGAGTACAGTGTAAGAGGCGAGAGGGGGACTCTTATCTTTCTCTCGACGTGATACTGTAGTGTTCCGAGGGTCAAAAACCTTGAAGGGCCAGTTACGGTGCCGAGGGATAGCACAATTTGGGGTTTACTTTTTCTTCGCGCAAAATTGAGTTGATGAAATTGGATCGAAAGGATTCGCAATTAAGGACGGCCTTTTTTCACACGATAAAGAAGTTTTCTCAGTTCTCCCTTAATACACCTAATACAAATCTGTAATTTGATATATAATGTCTGAATATCTTCAATTTCTAATTCCAATAATTTATGCATAAATATGTATTATGCATAATACACTAAAATATTTTTCGACCACATTGATTGAAATCAAATGTTATTCTCTCTTACTGAAAATTTTATGACATTAGATATTATACTTTACGCCATTTTCAATAACTCTCCGTCTGCAATCTAAATCTTTTTTGACACAAACAAAATTTCAAAATTTTTAATTTCTCTGAAATAAAGGAGAAGAAATGTTTCTAAAATATCTTGTTAAAAAATTATTTAGTAATATATGTATACAGTTTGATCAGTCAATGACTTTTTAAAAAGAAACTTTGTTGAAAAATAAATCAAATTTTGATTTGAAAAACTAAAAAAAAATTCACTTATCAAATGGCTCTAATAGAGACGTTGAAAAGTAACCTTGAATTTTCTCACATTTTTTGAAAATACAAGACAGCATAAAAATTTGTGCTAGACGGAGAGAATAAAAACATGATATTGCAGACGGAGAGTTAATTAATATAAATTATATCCACAAAAGAGTTGCATTCACGGATGCATAGTACTTACTATTAAGTTTATTCCGCAATTCAATCAATTCAATCGAAAAATTGCACAAAATATTCTGCAAACAAGTGAGATACTTTCATATCTTATGCGTGTTGTGCAAGTCTTATTAATAGGAATGTGCTGGAAACACGAAAAAAAAAAAGTTCAATTCGAATCACGAACCTATAATTATCATCGTCGAGCTCGGTTCGGGCTCGGCTAATCGATAAGTTGGATTTGAAAATTTCGGTGTGCTACGCGTATCTCTAATTTATTAACGTGTTCGATCGACAAGCTCCCTCTCCTCAATGCTCGCACGGTCCCGTGCAGTCCCGTGCGTACCGGAGTGCTGGGGCGAATCACGGATGTATGTAGATGTACGGTGATGGCAGAAGGGGTTCGCGGGACGCTCGGTCGCTCTTTCGCTCGGTCGGTCGCGCAGCGTGGCGTCGGTGCCGTCGGTGGACGCGCGTCGAGCCCTGTCGAGCGCGATCGAGGGTGGCCGAGGATAACCGAGGTGGGCCGAGCGATCACGAAGTCACGAGCGCCGCGCGGCGGGCGAAGTCGCTTCGTGAAACGAGCGAGGTCGGAGCCGCCGGAGTGCCGGAGCCGTTTAGTCTGTAGGCAGCCTCCGCCCGTGTCGCGTTGTTCTTTCCGTTTTCTTAGTCTAGTATTTCAAGCTTTAATTTTCTCAACCGCGAACCCCCTTTCACATTACCTCCCTTCTTGTATTTCCGTGTACACGCGCGTGTATACGACTATATACATCGCTCATAAAAACGTCGTGCTGCACTCTTCACGCCGAGCCGCCCTGTGTTCGCCGTTCTCTCCTGTCTCTCGGCTTCCCTTCCACCGCCACCACCCTCACTACTCGTTCTCGTTCTCTCCCTTCGCGTCTTCGGGTCTCTACACCGAAAGCAGCCACCGCGCCGTGTCGATGTCGATACGCGGCTGTCGCCCGTCGTTACCAAGTGCACCGAGAACGGTGGTCAGGCGGTGTACATAAATGCCGGTTTACGAGCTCTCGCGTCGTACTTTACTTTCATTGATTTCCCCTTCTGTTCCGGGCGGTGGTGCGAGAGCAGCAGCGTGATAACAGTGCACATCAGCGGAGGTGACAGCGCGGTTGTGAAATCAGCAGAGCTAGAGGCTCGCTCGAGGGCTCGAGGGCTGACCGCCCGCACACGGTGCTCGGTTTCGCGTGCGACGGGAGAGAAGAATCAAGTGACAGATACGATAAAGAGAGAAGAGGAGAAAAAGTAACAGGTACCGGAAAATAAATAATATCGCTGTGCAAAGCAAACGAGCGGAGCAGAAACGAGTGAGAGAGAGAAAGAGAGAGAGAGAGAGAGAGAGAGCCTGAAGGACCCCCGGGAGAGCGAATCGATTATTGCGAGATAGAGGGAAGGGGACAGTCGATTCGCCGATAAGGGCGGAAAGAGATAACGCGCACTTGTCGCCTCCGTCGCGTCGTCTCTCGCGTTCCCGACGTTCCCAATGCGCTCTCGGGAGCACGTGTCATCGTGTCTCTCGTCGCGTTTTTCTTCCTGACGAAGCTCTTTGGTCCACGCAAAGTCTCATGGACTACGTTTTACGCGGCCCCTTTAATCGGATTTTTATATAATCCTCGTAGTTATCTATTCCTCTGAAGAATAGAACGATCATGATTGGCCAGTTTTATAACCACATTAATGTTACTAAGCCTGATTAGGGATGCCAGGTAAACGTAGTCATGCATATATGAATTCTCACACGTTGCGTTCCTTCCGCGGTTTCTCTCTCTTTCGCATTTCCCTCCTGCTCCCCTTTTTTTTTTAACGCCGCGTTTACGTACGCCGCTGTTATACGAACCGCTTTTTCGCGCGCGCGAAGGGGCTTACGCGCGGGAGAGAGGAAGGGAGGGGGAGATCTCCCTCGGAAACACCGCGCAGGGGCGGCGATGAGACGGCAAGGGAAGGGGGCTCTCACGGAGCGCCGGGCGAGCGAACGGAGCGAACCAGCGAACGTGTAGGGGAGCGAGAGAGCGCGCGACAGCGAGGCACAGGGAGTACAGGGACCGAGGAGCCGCGCTCGTATTGATCGGCCCCAGCCACGCGATTTTCACGATCCGTCGCCATGGCCACCTGGCCACCGGCCGAAGATCGTATCTCGCGGCGTACGTGTAAATCGAACTTTAATCCGCGAGCGACCACCCGCTGACCGGGCCTAGCGGTATATCCTCGTAATATATGTTCTCCCTTTATCGAACCGTTCGGCGAAATGCTCTTTGATTTTTGAGTTTCTCGTAGAAAATTTTTTTTTCGACTCTGGGAGTTGGGACCTCGAAATGGATTTGATACTTCGCCGAACTCCTCCCCCTCCCCCCTGTCTTTTTTGAAAACCTGGCTTTGATCAAATAACTCTAACCGGTTGTATATTTATAGTTGTATGTTTTCATAATTATTGAATGCGTATTTAAATTGTACGTTGATATTAAAATGAAAATCTAATTTTAAACGTGAATTGAAGAGCAAGGATAAACTAATAATTCAATATATTCATAATAATGAAGTGTTACTATTTTATGTCAGAATAGAAAGATGCTACTAAATTGAAATAACAGGGTAACATTTACCAGAATAAAACGGTATTTCCGTTCTATCGATTTCGCCAGATCGATAGTCCCGGGCTGTTTCGAAATAACTCATCGGGCATCCATCTCGTTTTTCTTCATATTTCAATTCGCGATAATTATTTTTCATGTACATTAAATTTATGTTAAACGTTTCGCGTGAACATTGAATAATCTAATAACATATCGATACTTCTTTTGGATAATTACGTTTATAATGTTTGTTTATAATGTTTCGACCAATGTGAATTGATTTCAATCATTGTTCAACTCACCTTTCATCTTTTTCTAATTCTTAGAACTAGGGAAAGGTGAAAAGTTAGTTGAACCAAGATTAAAATTAAACTGTATCGATTGAAACAGGTATAAAGCTCACTTCATCAATATAAAGTTAACTTTAATCTCGGTTCTATTTAGTCTATCTTTTTCTAATTTCAAATATTAAAAGAAGATAAACATTGAATTAAATCGAAATTAATATTAATCTCTTGAAGGATACTGGTATATATGTGTATTTTAGTTTTACCTGATGTTTGACGGATTAATAAAATATTATTGGGAAAAATAATTCCTTAGAGAGTAATAAAAATAAAAAAAATTAAATAGCATATATTCCTTAATTTCATATTTATTTTATCATTTTTTTAATGCATTTGAGATAAATGTATTTGAGATATCAAATCAAATAATTTTAATCGCATAATTTCTAAAAAAAAATCATAATACTATTGTGTGAAAATGAATTGAAATCTTTTAGGTTTCTCAGTAAAACATTACAAAAAATGAGATAAGATTTTGTTAGAAAACACAACACATTCTAGTTAGTAAAATATTTTAATCTCGCAGCGAGTAGCCCTTCAATAGGACGCACGAAATAGCCTCGCGTTGAAAGTTTTGTCGAGGGTCGCCGATCATATCTTCCCCCTCCATTGCCACTACCCCCTCCCCCCCGGTGTCGTGCGTGCACGCGTCCACGTCATCTGGATGACGACAATGAAGCGAAGATTCAAAAGTCAGAGCGGAACGATATGCTTTCCCGATGCGCTGACAATATATCAACTCGGTGGCGAAGATTGACTCTCTCTCTCTCTCTCTCTCTCTTTCTCCCGCCTTCGGCATTGTCGGATCCGAAAATATATCGCGATGGCGAACGCCGCACGCGGATCGATACCGTAGAAGATGCCGGGTTGCGATAAAGCGCAACGCGACTTTTCTGCCTCCTGCGAGCGGCGGCGTTGCTTTTATCGCTTTACTGTTCGTAAACAAAGGAGACGCGAGTGAGTGGTCGGCGGCCTTTGCATTCCGCGAATATGCTCTTTGTAATCTTGTTATTGTAAACATGAATTATTATAGTTATTGTAAACATTTCGACGAAACTTTAATTCTTTAATTCGTAATTACCATCTTGTTTGTCTCGCTTTTTAGTACCATCGAATAATTGCTGCAACTCCAAATGTGTAATATAAATAACTTCGAATATGCATTGAGAGAAAATGTACTAAATATAAATTTTAATAAATATTTATTTGAATAAACTAACTAACTAAAATTTACAGTAAGTAAATATTTACTGAATAAAAAAATTATGATTTAATTGATGGTATTTGGTTTTTGTTCTAAATATATATATCTTTATATTTAGTAAACATTTAGTTCGTACAATTCAAATAAATAATTTATTAAAATTTAAAACATTTTTAACGTGTGCATTAAAGACAATATTGACGAGATTACTCGTCCACGATACATGTTTAAAATCGAATTATGTTACGTTTCTAGATATATTTAGATAAGTTATCATTTTAAAGAATATCTATCATTTTTTTTTTGACATATTGAATGCCACTTTCGTTTCATTTTAACAAAAGTCTCATTAAAAACAACGTGGTAAAACACGTGCCATTTGTCTCACACGTGCTTCGCCTCGTTCAATCGTTTTTACATCGCCAGTACGTATAACTCATTAAATGTATTCGTGTAAATTAAGGAGATATGTCCGACCATCGTTGCATACGATGTAAACAAAGCAAGTACGGCATACCATTGTCCCGTGCAAATGCACATATACTTCCACATATGACGGCCGGACGCACCGTGTATATATCCAGTCAGTTTCGGAAACTTGGGAGGGGGAGGGAGGGACGCGATCGTAATAAAAGCTGTCTGTTATCCCGCGGCAATGTGGACAGCTCGGTTTTTAGGGTAGCGACCACCACAAGGAAGGAAGGCTCTGAAGGACAGCTGATGTCTAAACGTAGGAAGGGAAAAAGGGAGAGCGGCGCGTGCGATGAGAGAAGGGAGCGCGTACATAGAAAAGAAAGAGTGGGAGAGAATAAAAATGTACGAGCTCAGTGGCTCGTGCCGACTGATAAACGTGTCGAAGCTGTGTGTGTACTCGCCTTAACCGTGAACATCGCGGTTGGCACCCTACGATAGCCGCCACACGTAATTCCCCTTCCTCGCTCTGTCTCTGTCTCTCCCTCTTTCGCTCCTCTTTCTCCTTTTGCGCTCTGACGAGCGAACGCGTCTACCGGGTGTTCCGCGTGAAAGAGTTTGCCGAATCATTTTCTTCTCGAATCTTGCCTGTTTTTATCTGTGCAATTTCATGTTAATCTTGGTTCTGACTTATTATTAGATTTTCCATCAATTTAGTTTTTCTGCAAGTCATTGCCTAAGCTAGTCTTAATAAGAAAGTGACCAATCCTAGTCGATTATTCCTCTCACATTTGATTGGTCAATTTCTTATGGCTTAAGACTTCAGCTTAGATAATGACTTATTGTAGAAAATCCGTAACTCTTCTAGGCTTTCTATAAGCAGCCATTATCTAAGCTTTCAGTTTTAAGCTGTAAAAATTGACCAAATTATAGCCAATTATTCTCTCATATTTAACTGTGATGGATCAATTTTTTACGGCTTATGACTTAAAGTTTAGGTAATGATTTATTGTAGAAAGCCTATTCAACTTTTTCTAATTCTAGGAATTAGAAAAAAAATGAAGAGAAAGACAATAAATTGAACGGATATTAAAATTAATTTATATTTTTAGGAATTTCAACAGTTTCGTATTCAAGATGTGTTCGTTTTTTCTAGTCGATTCGTTGCTATTCGCGCTTACTTTATATTCGTTCTATCTCTTAAAGAATCTCTTTCGTTAAAGTCTTTATTTAGTCAATGTTGATTGGAATCGATAATATCTTTTTAAGCCATAAAGATGTATCTCAATAAAAATGAATTTATCTCGTTTTCTCGCTAATGTAACTTTACTGTTTAATGAAATCGCTCGTTTTTTATAAATATATTTCCACGTTAATTGCTTCTCTGCTTAGATAGCAATGAAGCTAGTCACCTGCTCACATTTTATAATTTATTCATGCCACAGATAATAATTTAGGAAGCGCTTCATTAATTTTTTGTACTGATAAAGGAGAGTTGTTGAAAATTAATGATCTAATCACCAATTCTCGTTACTCCGTCAATTACTCGTTAAATTTTTAATTAAACTTTGAAATAGTTCCTGATATTGAGAAATTAGTTATGAACTGGTTTCTGTGTACTTTCATGCTTTGGACACCATGTATGTAGGCTTATACAACATTCGATGTGTTTCTATAGTTTGGAGATGAGAGGGTCTCCAGCCCTTTAAATGACAACGGGGGTCGTCGGCCCTTTTAAATTACCCGAGTTCATATCGAATACCCCAACGTTCTTCCAAACTGGTACAATACTTTTCGTGCTGTGTTTGAAAAGTCATTGTTCAGATTTACACGAAATCGAATCGCGAGTATTACATTTTTTTTTTTCAGTTTTTTTCTTCCATAATACTTTTATATCGATTTTTCTAATATCTAATACAAAATTTAACATTTACAGTAAGCAAATAAGGTATTAAAATAAGAAACTAGAAAATTTTGTAAATGATTATAGATATAATTTATTCCCACATATTTTATATATTTAATAAATTATTTATATTAATATAATATAAATTAATAATTAATAATTAATAAATTTTTTATTTATTTTAAATATTTAATTATTTAAAAAAAAATTATTAAGACAATATTAAAATTCGTATTGATTTTATTTTACACAATAAAGCCGCTTCTTATATCTACGTATATTCATTCTTTCGCTGAATTCATGATATAGGTTGAACAAAAACTCGTAGTTTAACTTGGACTTAAGTTTTCAAGCGTCAAGGAATGTCTTGTGCATTATTGTTTTGGTTGTCACAGGTTTTTATGTCCTTCAATATTTAGTGTTTACATCGGTGCTGTTTTTTTCCATTACCTTGCGACATAGTTTGTATTTGATATGTTTTCGAAGTGAAGCTTCCTAAAATATATTGTAACGTCTTGAGAAAATATGCAGACTTATTAACGCGATATCATAAAAATCCCGCTGTTTAATTTTACCAAAATAAAACTTTTAATACAAACAAGTCATTAATTGCTACTATATAATTACAATTATTTATCGATAGTGTCTGGATCGGTATAATTTGACATGTTATGTATTCTGTTTACAGATTTCGTACATAGTTAGGGACGACTCGTTAGAGGATTGCAATGATGGCGAACGGAATGGACACAGTCGTACAACAAAACGGAGGCTCAACCCTCGGACAGACCTCGCAGGAAGAGTCGAAGACGAATCTCATAGTAAATTACTTACCGCAGAGCATGACACAGGATGAGATTCGTTCTCTGTTCTCCAGTATAGGCGAGGTCGAAAGCTGCAAGCTAATCCGTGATAAACTCAGTGGTAAGATCAGCATTTCTACTGCATGCATTCTTTCTTTTCGTATTAAGACACTTAAATCCAAATCATCAAACATTAAACGAGTTGAATAAATGTTAATGATACATTAGAAGGCATTATTTTAACGATATTAGTTTTTAAAACATAAAATCTCTGATAACAAAATTTGGAAATTGAATTCGCGCCATCTAAAAAATAATCGATTTTATTACAATTTTATACGCTTTTTCTCTCTCTTCAGATAATTTAATTCGACAGGATTCAATTTTTTAAGCAATGATTAAAAAATAATTTCAAAATGGTTTTGAAAAAAAGAAAATTATTCAAATTTTTCAAATTTTTCAAAAATAATTTGTAGAATATTATTTTTTTTACAAACACGAGCCTTTCAGAAAACCCAAATTGAGCAATTCCATTTTTTGTAAATTTCTTAATTTTCCACCAGAACACGCATATGATTAGTGTTTAATTTCATTAATTTCCTCTATTTTTTTATTATATACCAACTGCTGCTGTCGAAGGTTAGTACGTCGGAAAGTATGCGTTTTTATTTCACGGAATTGACCAATTTGACTCATAAACAGCTCGAACAAACATTTATTTTGCTGAATATCGACATTTCTCTTATATAACGCGATCCATAAGTCTCCGACTGACACGGCATTTTGCGTAACTCGTCCATATCGCCATAAAGACTATAAACACACTCAATGATCGTCCGTATCGCCATAGTAAATCGAATACATATATTCTAACATAATTCGGGTACGTGTGCGCTGGATATATATTCCGTGTAGTGGCGGCGAGACGAGCACGTGTATAGACGTCGCGGCGCTATTTCAAGCCGCCGCGAAGAGCGAGAGCGGGGGCGGCGTTTGGTTTGAAGATTTGCCGCTTTATGCTCGACCTCACTGCCGCAGAATGGCAGTACCGTATCACGTCGTTCGCTACCACGCGCGATAAACACACAATTCGGAACAATTCTTTTCCGTTTCATCGAATAACCGTAATTATTCCTTTTTCTCTACTTCTCTTCGGTTAAATTACATTACAAATCACGCAGGATGCGTCTTAAATTTATTAAATGTAACGGAAAAGAATCCTTTTCATGTATGACCGACGTCCTAAATTAATAAAAATTGATACTATAAAATAATGCTTGATATATTTTTTTCATCGAATTATTATTTTCTTATATTGATTCTTTGGTAAAACTGAAAAATAATTCACTCACTCACATATGTCCGCTACTTGCTTCAGGCATTTCGCCAACTACTCGGTGATATATTTGCCACTACGCCATTCATAAAATTGATTCCGGGACGTATTGGAGAAATTCATGTTGGCATTGCACATTCGATCACCATTTCGATGCGATTATTTTAGTCGACAGATAACCATTCAGATATAAACAAAACTTATCGGTAATGTTGAAGAAACATTTATTTTTTTACATTAAAAGCAAAAGCCATTAAAATGTCAGTAATTAAACATATTGGTCATCGCAAACTGTGTATGATGCAGCTCGTGATTAACGTATTTTTCGAAAATAAATCTAACATCAACATTCGTAATATTTATCGGGTTGCGTCTCTGCTTGTAGGTCAGAGTTTGGGTTATGGTTTCGTCAACTATCACCGGCCTGAAGATGCCGAAAAGGCTATAAACACGCTCAATGGTCTTCGTTTGCAGAACAAAACCATCAAGGTAAGCGGCCTGTAATACAGATCTTGAACGCATCATTGTTCATTTGTTCTCTTTCATAATTCCCGTAATAATTAATCACGCGGTTATTTACTGTAAATTCTACTTTTCATAATTAAACCAATGATTTTTCTTGAGAAATTAGATTGTCGTTATTCTTTGTGATCTATAAATATATATAATCGAATACTTTACAAAGCATTTCTATCTGATTTCTAAATTGTTATTAATCTACGCGAGCGTTGTAGGGCGGTAATGCAACAATATAAATAGGTTGGCCTAAATTCGGGTGGATTTTATCGCACGCGAATAGGAATAAAGTGATGATTATCGTGTGATCATGTTTTTCTCCTTTTTTTCTCATCCGATGAAATATTGAGCACCTCGTTGATTTCGTCGTTTTGTTCGTATCCGACGAATATTTGTCGGGATTGAAAAGAGAGTATTTTTTGGAATGCGATTTCTTTTTTTTTTTTTTCTAGGTGTCGTACGCGAGACCGAGCAGCGAGGCGATCAAGGGCGCGAATCTATACGTCAGCGGTTTGCCGAAAAATATGGCGCAACAGGATCTGGAGAATCTCTTCAGTCCCTACGGCAGAATTATCACATCGCGGATACTGTGCGACAACATCACCGGTAAGTCTACGCAAATCCGCCTGTTCAATAGTTTTCGCGAGCTTTCCGCGATGATTTATCTGTCACGATAATAAAAATTTTTCCGATCGAATAAAATTTCCAACCTGTCAGTTTCTTCGACAACGCGAAATGTATTATCTACAAACGAAAGTTCGACGAGTCGTTACGGATATCGTTTGAAATATATCCTCGTGCGGAAATATTTCTTCCAGTCGACTTATATCCGATTTATCTTGTTATTCTATTCGCGCTGATACGAATATGATGAAATCAATGTGCGAGAAAACTATATTTAAGACAGCGACAAAATCGGAAATCTCCGGTGGTTTTAAATAAAGCTTATCCAGATCACAGGTGCGTAGGCCATGGGGTTAGAGTCCGTTTGTAGGGTGGGTCGGTGCGCCATAAACGATAACGATAACAAAAGTGCGAGTAAGAGAGTAGCTTGTTGAAGCGATAACGATAAATGTTCTGTTGAGCGAACGAGATCGTATCAGTTTCACTTCGTTATGTTTTCTTTCGCCTGTACACACTCTTCCACACGTTTCCTCATTCGAAGAGCACAAAGAGCAACGATTTCACGAGCTTTATATATACAGCTTCGTATATACACGCAACTTTGTTCTCGAGGGGAGCTACATATACCTACGACTGATACGATGACAACTCGAAGTGTCGCGCAAGTGTCTCTCGCTTTTAGTCGTCTACGAACCTTCCCGAGTTAGATTTCGTTTGCGTATTTGATTTATTTATTGCAAATGCTCCTCCCTGGCCAACCCAGTTGCACGCACAAAAGTCTCATGGCCTCCACCTCGATCTTAATTTCGTGCCTCCTTACCGTGCTCACTTTTCACTTCCATCCTTCATTCCGGCGCATTCGTTGCTACATCCACGCGTTATCACCATCATTATTCTATTATCCGGACCACCAGGCTTGCTTCATTCCCCCCCCCCTCCCTCCTCCCCGAGACTTACGTTCGTCCTACATCGCTTTCTCCCATCTTCCACAAAAGTGAACACGCGCGATATACCGAAATTTTCCCCTTTTGGCGCTCACGCTTTTTATATGATTAAGGAGATCTGAAATAATATAATTTACACGAAGTCCGCTCGCCCCTTGTATACGTACTCGTCCTATTTCATTTTTTTTTGTTTAAAATGATATCGTTTCTTTTCTTATTATACGAAACGTTAAATGAAATGCGAAAGCAACGAATTCCCAAGTAACGATTATTAAAATATTAAATAACAATAAATTAAAATACAAGGAATTTATTTATTTTATTAACGATTTTATTTACATATTTAGTTTCTTATAATTTTTTAGACCTGTTTGGTTTCATAGTTTGTGTAGTTTTATATTCGCATATGTGCAGAGAAATGATTGCGATATTCTATTAAATTATTAAATGTAAGATCAATTTGTTCTTGCTTCCAAATGGCTGGAAATTAAAGAATTAATTTCGATTTGTCGTACAATTTTGAGAAATTCTGAGTATAAATAATATTAAATTTTTCAATTTGTTACGTCAAAGTCACAATGATTTTTCTTTTTTTCTTTTAATTTGAATGCTGACGAGACTCATTGTTTTTACTTTGCTTCCACTGTGTTGTTTCTTTCGTTAACCCCTTTACTCCGTCTTATCGTGCAAACACGTTTTTTTATTTCCCGAATCAACGTATCGTAGGGGCGAGCGAATCGCGTGTGCTGCCAGTTGGATTTTAACGAGATATGATTTTTTCCGTTTCTGTTTAGTACGACAGTTTGTGACCGGCGGCGGAGACAATTTGCCCGGTACGTAAATCACAAATCTCTTTTCTTTTCCCTCATTACGTCTCTCTAGCTGAAACGAAAAGCAGCCGTTTCTTTCGATCTGTGATGCGCGCGCGTCTCTCGTTTGCGCGACCTCGTTTTTTTTTTCACATGTAGTCATGTATACCTCGTCAATGTCGTCGCCGTCGTTGTTAAATAAAACACAACGCAGCGGTAGTACGAACACCGGTTTTCCCCGCGGTGTAATCGAGCGTCGCTCGGAATCGAAAATCGATTTGTAATCGCGTCAAGTAAACATTGCCTTCAATAAAATCCGTTCATGTCTGCCTGTTAACGTTTTGTCAAAATTCATTTGTAATTCCGACGAGCAACGATGTATTTCAGCAAAGGATTCAGAGATTTTATATTGTATGACGCATTATTAGACTGGCTTTATAAAATT
>Ga0157363_1001990_pt1 | contig 17658 bp, 3 predicted proteins | sample AttsexASBM1_FD_111477 | JGI IMG/M metagenome (GOLD analysis project Ga0157363, IMG submission 111477) | Fungus gardens microbial communities from leaf cutter ant in Ribeirão Preto, State of São Paulo, Brazil - Atta sexdens ASBM1 | ecosystem: Host-associated > Fungi > Mycelium > Unclassified ... | reverse complement strand
TGTGTGTAAATTCTAAAATTTCTAAGATTTCACATTCTAAAATTCTAATGAAATCTTACAAAATCTAAAAAAAATTTAAGATATTTTTAAAAATTATAAAATGAGAACTCTTAAAAACTTTAGTATCTTTCAAAATTCACATATATAGAAAATTCTAAAAAAAATTTCTTATTTCTAAAAATGCAAAAGAAAGAGATTATCTTATCTATATCTTTTCTTTTACAAGTTCCGAAAGGAAGAAGCATGCATTTTTTTATCTTGCTTAAAGTTTCAAAGTTGCATTGTTTTTCGCACATCTAGAACAACATAGAGCACGTTTATACCTGTACCTAACCTCACCGCAAATTGCTCTTAACGACTCGATGCGTGTCCAGCGTGACAGGTGTTTACAAAACTGACGATTATATCCATTTATTATTTTATTAATTTATTTTGAAAGGAAACAATGTGGGCACATCACCGTGCTATATAATTACAAATGATACCACGATCGTCACGATATTTGATATAATCGGCACATAAATATAATAAACATAATAAATGAGTTACTAACAGAGAAAGAGTACGGTGAGTCATGAAAAAAATTTCAGTTTTAACGCTTTAATTTTATCTTAGACATTTCACTGTATTAATAGAAAAGTGACACAATTTAAAAAAATTACCATTTTGAGGCAATGAAAGGAAATCGATTCTAAAGACTAATGTATTTTTGTGGAAAAACAATACATTTTCTATCTGATTCTGTACTGAAAAATAAGACTACAGGAACATCATACAAATGTATTAATGTAAAAATTTAATTAATTTTTAAATTTAATATTAATATATAATGTAAAATTTATGTAGCATTAAATAATATAAGGCTAAAGATAAATATTTTATAATTTTTATTCTGATATTATTTTGATAAAGATGACCTAATCCGAGGTCGAAATGTTTGGAAGTTATCCTTACTCAGATTAGCCAAGTCTGTAGAAAGCAGATTTTTTAAATGTCTGCTATATACTATGCCAACAAAATAACAAAATTAAATGTACATAATATTATTGATAGACTGCTAGAAAAAATTAAGAATCTACAAGCAGAAGTAAATGACAGACTGAAGAAAGAAACAGAGCAGATTTGTGTGTATAATCTGATAGTATATTGTCTACAGAAACCAAGCAGATCCTATCGACATCACATAGCTCTAGAATGTCAGCAGAAACGATCCTGCTTTGACACAATTTGATAGCAGATTGTTGACAGAAACCCAGCAGACATTTCTGCTGACATTTGACATGTCAGAACAGGATTTGCGTCGTTTTTGCTGACAATCTAGCGTCGGATAATGTCGGCAAGATCTGCTCAGTTTCTGCCAACAATTTACTTTTATATTATGTCAACAGGCTATGTTAACAGAACACAAGCTTTATGCAGATGCAGTTGATGAATGAGTAGACTGCCGTCATTTTCTGCTAGAACCTGCTAACAGTCTGCTAGAAGATTGCAGACTTTTTGTTGTCTGCAATTATATTATCATTATATATTAAGAATAAGTAGACTATTGCACATTAATATCTTACGTTGACTTTTATGCTCCTTGAATAATTATTATTTTTGAACAATATATTTTTGAACAATATATTTGTCAACATATAGTTTATATGAAAAAGCCATAACTTTGATCAGAGATGAAATTCAGATAATCCTATATAAAGTTGCAGTATTGGAATTTTGAAAACTCATGACACAGTTTTAAAGAGTATAATTGAAAGTAGAAAAAGATAATTTATTACTTCAGCTTATATCAAGAAAAGTTAATTATAATTACATATAACATATCAAAAAAATGTAAAAAAAAGTGAAGTTATGTAAAGATTCAGAAAGAATTTTTTAAATCGTACTGAAAGATTCCCTACTGAAAAAAATCATAATGTTGTTACATGATGAAATTATGTAATTAAAACATGTAAAAACATTGCCAGAATCCTACTCACAGATTATACAATCCTTTTCTCCCTCATAATTATCTTTTTTTCCTCTCTATACATCCCCCTCCCCTCTTTAATCTCACTTCCCACTATTTTCCAACATTAACTTTACTTTCTTTCTCTGAAAATCATTTTAAATTTAATTTGTCTAACAACATCGAAGATAAGAGACATCGATCTTTCTTTCATTGCATTGTCTATTTTCATATTATTTATTTTTTTGGACTGAACTTCTCAGCAAACGAGAATAGATTGAAATGAATTCAGATGAATTGAAATGGATTCAGATTTTCAGAAATATTGATTCACGAATGTTAAAATGCAATCCTGAATTTTTATTCATTTATAGGAATTGCATAGAGCATATCTCTATGCTTTTCTATCTAAAAAATCTAAAAATAATATTGATTTTTTCTGTGCATTGTGATACTGTTCAATGCAAAATTTTGAATAGGAAATGCAGTTTTTCAATCCCATTGCATCCAATTGAACCCAATTAAATCCAAAAAAAAGTATTCGCTATTTAAAACACATTCGGATAGAAAAAAATTTCAATCCATTTTAATCCATTCTTGTTTGCTGGATTATATTGTCTCATCAGATTATATTTTTCTGTCATTCTTATAATCTTACATTATTATATTTATTGTAGCTGTATGCATTATATTTCGTTCTGGACACCAATATAATCATACACCGACATTCTTTTACTGTACAATTTTACTAACAAGATGAAGATTTTTTAATTATTGATACCAGTTAGATGTGATTTTGACATTGCGAAATATAATTTCATTTGCCATCGACTGTCCGTAGTATACGTTTTTTTTGACAAATTCTAATGTATGTATTTTATGTATGTTACTGTTCAGTTTAACTAACAAGACGAAAATCCTTCTTAATTTATTGATCCAACAATTATATAGTTATTCAATGCAAAGTATATTTTCAATTTTCGATCGACTTTATGTTATGTTTTTTTACCGTTTAAACATGTTTTTGTAAATTGATAATGATCCGATCGTGATCGAAATGTTTGTTGTTAGCCGGCTATTAAATTTCATAATTAATTTATTAAGACTTTTTTTTTATTTTTCTACCAATTTTATAGGTAAACTTTCTAGTTCGTAGCCCTTTTTCTTTTAACTTGTTTTTTAAAACATGTAATTTACGTAATTGTTCCAAATCAATATATAATTTTCTTATATAATGTAATTTGAAAATTACATGATATTAGAAATAATTTTCCATCGTGTGATTTTATAGTTATCGAATTTTAAAGAATTGAATGATAGAAATAGAAGAAAAAAAGAACATATCATCATGTGACTTTTTAAAATACGTAATTTAAAAATTATACTCACTGATTTGGAACAATCCGTTACGTGATTTACATGTTGTAATTATATGATTTCATCATGCAACTGTGTGACGTGATTTTTTTTTCAATAGGATTGCTAATTATGAAATAAGAAAGTGTCACTTTCCTATTAACGTGACAATTTCAACAGAACTAACTTTTGTTATCAACATCTCAAATACTGATTGTTTACAGACTGTTGCTATTCATGCCGAAAGAAGTTCGACGGGAGCATCGACGAATCGCCTTCTGAGAGACCGAGGAAGTCATAGAGATGGACGTGAGTTCGTTGTTCAAGGCTAGCGTGAAGGCGGTGAATCTGCGAAACAAGGATCTCGGTACACCGGCAGCAGAGAGTCAACCGCGAAGAGCCAGGAGCAAGAGCACCTTCTGCGTGAAAGCACACGCAGTGGTCGTGCAGATCTCTAAACTGCGCGAGTTCCTGCTGGAGAACCGCAAGGCCTATCTGAACTTCTCCAACTATCTGTCCGCGGCACCGCACATGACGGATGCGGAGCGCGACGAGATTGATCTGGGTGCACAGCGGATAATGAGCACCTGCTCGCAGCTGGTCAAAGACTTGAAGCGAGAGATCGCTGCGTCGACGGAGATCACCCAGCAGAACATCGAGCATCGCGAGATCATGCTGCTGCTTATAGAGGACTACCTGAAGAACGTCTGTAAGATATACTCGGAGCAGAAGGCGATGCGCGTGAAGAAGGCCATGGAGATGCGAAGAATCTCCAGGCTGCAAGCAGACCAACCATCTGCGACGGTGACGAAAAAATCGGCTCTGAACGCAGTCGATTCCGCGGACGATAATGATACCAAAAACGGCTCGAACGAATCTAGCCCGATGAAGATCCAGGAGATCAATGGCGACATCAACACGATGACGTACGAGGAGGAATTGTCGGCGGAAGATATCCAGATGTTTGAGTCGGAGAATGAGCAGTTGTACAGCGAGCTGAACACCATGACGGAGGAGGTGAAGCAGATCGAGAGCAAGGTAGTGCATATCGCTGAGCTTCAGGAGATCTTTACGGAGAAGGTTCTGGATCAAGACAAAGACCTGGATAGGCTGATGACGACGGTGGTCGGATCGACGGAGAATGTGAAGGAGGCGAACGAGCAGATTCGCCAAGCGATTCAGCGGAATGCTGGCCTCAGGGTGTGGATCCTCTTTTTCCTTCTAGTGATATCGTTCTCGTTGTTGTTCCTCGATTGGTACAATCCATAAGTATTGATGAATCTCTTCAAGTTGCTCTTAAGATACGGGAGTGAGGAAAGGCGATGTACATTTACAAGAGATGTTTGATATAATCCGCAAAACGTATTTCTGTTATTATTTAAATTATTGAATTTTACGGATCGTATCAATTGTTACTTTCGTAAAAATGAAAGAAGAGACGTTAAAAAGTTGATAGAAAGAAAGAGAAAGAGAGAAACGTTTGCCAAAAAATATGTTGCTGTATTTTATCCCCGGACATTATTGTACATAATAGCTATAACTTACTATATGCAGGGAATAAACAAAATAATATGAATACCTAAGAAATATACGACTTATTTTATATTATTTTTATGAATAAAAGGTTGGCCCACCATTTGCCTTTGATGCACATCTTATATCTTTGTTGGAATAGAGTCATATAATGATTGAACAGTTAGTAATGAAATGTCATACTACTTTAGAAGAACATCTTTCAATTGCTTATATAAATAATATTAGAGGAGGAAATTTATTTATCACTCTATTTTCTAAAATTGTTCTCTGTTCTTTAAAATTTCAACATCTTTCTTGGCATGTAATCACTTGATTTAAATATTAAGTCATTTGTAGTTTTGAAGAGCAGATTGAGATTTGCTTCCTCCAATATCTTTCAAGCAATTAGAAGAGGTTGTTGTATTGTATTTCTCTGGTATTCACATATTATTTTGTCAATCCCCTGTACATATATATATATATATATATATATATAATAAAATTTGTATAGTATATATTTACTTATATACAACGCATCTTCGCACATGTGCACGTACAAAAATTCGGTAATTTACTTCAATAAAACTTAGTAAAAGTTTTGCCAATTACGTTTCAATATCGTGTCCATCAAAGTAATTTTTATCTTTCATAAAAATATTCTCTTAAGACTTCTGTTTTCTCTCGCCGCAGTTGTAACGAATTATGACAGATCAGAAGCTGATCGGAAATTTGTTCTTACATCATTTTTCTTTATGTAGAAATGTCTTATATTTTTAGAGAGAATGAATATATACTATCGAATGAATGCGAAAAAGTTAATTTATCTTAAATTTGATAATTTACATTGTAAAGAAACAAATTCACCTCGTTTTGGATCTCTCATATAATTCCACGCGTGAGAAAACAAGAGTCTTATGTCTGTTTCTATCAATGTAGATTAATTTTGATCTCGATTGAATTCTTCATCTTTTTCTGATTCTTAGGACCAGAAAAGAATGAAGAACAAATTGAACCAAGATTAAAATTAATACATTGATAGAAACGAGCATTAATATCGTTAAATGAGATAGATCTAATAGACATGTAAACGTGCCCGTTTATAAAAAATCGATAGAAAGCGGAGTAAGAATTTATTGATTTCACGTCGTTTCCTCGAGAATATCGGCTACATTGACTAAAATCAATTTCGTTTCTTGTCTACATATAAATGCAATTTGACACGGCACCATTATGCTTGAATTATCGTAAAACTACGATTTCTTAAGATGCTTTACGACGAGGATTCATCTATGTCATGTATAAAACTGACCTGCGGTTTCCGCGCACACGTCTATTTTTATACAAAATCTTACAAAAGTGTAAAGCATTACACGTATCCTCGTACGAGGATGAATTGCCATATAAAAATGCATGAATTATATTGATCAGTCATATCAAACATACAAATATAAGATAGAAAGAATAACTTGGGGGGTGTCCTAGAGAAAATATAGTGTAGATAATACATCGTGTACGTTCTAGCATTCCAGAAACTATTAAAAATATTATAAAAAGAAGGAATTCGAAAAATATCAAGATTTACGATTGTAAAGTTATCCTTTCATCTCTTATTGTAATACATGGAAGGCCAGAAAAAAAAATGGAAAAAACTTGGAAAACAAAAGAAAATATATTCTAGTAGCCACACTGATCATAGGTGACTCACGATTATAAAAACAACAGCTTTCTAATTAACGAAAACTCCTAATTTGGTATACAAGTATATCTGTAACGTGGATGGTTTTGTGGGCAGAGTTTGCCTTCGATTATACACTGAACCACCCACGTGGTGGACAAGATTGGAATATTTAATTGAATCGCCTTCTTCTGTGCCCACGATGGACACTTCCAATTAGACACGACTACAGTATCGGCAAAATCCGTCTCCATTGCATCTGGAAAAAAAAAAAAAAAATTTCATAAGCTTTTCTATTAATCGTAATTTTGAGATAATACACGCGTGTGAAACAATTTTATTTGAATTTCTACACATTTAATAAACTATATACAAGGTACGTCACCAAAATCCGGACAAATCGAACAATTTCTTTAAACAAAATGTTTTTAATGAAAAATTAAATATTACAGAAAATCCTTTTACATGGCACTTGGGGGATTTCTGTAGAGCACAATTATTTCCCCATATATTCCCCATTAGCTTGAATGACGGCCTCTATTCTTAGTCTGAAGCGTTCGCACGCACGCTATAATGTAGTGCTGTCCATGCCGATGAATGCTGCCTTAATAGTGATCCTTAATGACGTCACATTGGGATGCCGAGACTTGTTTATGACCCCTAACTACGCTACCGTAGTAGTTCAAGAGATTTAAATCTGTTGGAAAGCCGAAATGGGAGCCGAGACGAGCAACTCGACTTGTTCTGGCAGCCTCAGGAAGTATCTGTCGTATCTTTATGTATATGATTTATATCGAAGGTCCTCCTCGGCAATTCGATGCATTGTTGGCTCCCTTACACCAACAATCAATAATTTTCGCAACGATTGCCCTGGGTCATTCGAAATCAGCGCTTGAGCCCTTTCAATAACTGCGGAGGTTCTCGTGGTGCGTTCTTTCGAGTGACTCTTCCTCGCTGGCATACTGAAATCTTCGTTGGACTGTTGTCCGTATATTTTGCCACATCATAAACGGTTGGTTTCGGATATCCAAAGAACCGAATTATTTCGTTGCTGAGCGCCCAGCGCGAAGGCCTTCGATGACGCGGCTCTTCGATCGACACTCCGCACTTGATTTCAATATCGCGGCCATGTTGAGAATATGACTGTTTACTAGAAGCATCAGGCTTTCTCGGACGCCAACAACAATCTCTGGCGGAGGCATAATATAGCGGAAAATTTAAATTGAATTTAAATTGATTTGTCCGGATTTTGATGACGCATCCTATATATTTTTATCTTAATATTATACGTATATCGGTAGCTGCTGAATAATAAATTTGCTTTAAAGAAACTTATTGACGAGTTGATCTTGATGATGAAATAAAATACCTGGATTCTCTGCGATTATAACTACCGCGCCCGCGTGCTCGCAGACTTGTCGCCAGAATGTGGCAAACTGTGGCAAATTGATGGATGCCAGACTAGGAATTATTACGACGATTTCTGACAACGGTTTCTTTGTATAGGCATCATGCCCTTCTACGTAAGCTTTTCTCTGCAAACTCCAGCCGTTTGGAAGAGCAACCTCCGCCTTGTTTATGGTCCTTTTCTAAAAACATACGATAAAATGTGAGACTGTTATTCGTGACGCAATTGTTAGCAATTTAATCAAATACAATAATAAACGAAATCATGACATACGAAAATATTGCAAAGAAACATTGAAACGAGATTATGAAAGAAAGATGTATAATAAAGATATAAAGTTTATTCAATAAACTTTTTAAATAAAATTTACTTTAATACTAAATAGCGTTATCTAGATTTATTAGAACAACATTGCCTAGATTTGTAATTTTGATTATATTTGTTTAAGATGGTTCTTTAAGTGCTAAAAATTTGAGGTGCCTTCCTAAGACTCACCCAAAATTACAAATATCTATATAATTTGGATAAAATATTAAAATTACATGTATAGCTTAATGAAATAGGAACATGATAGTGAATCAAGAGCAGCTTCATCAAATGAAAACAAGATGACATGTTTATGTTTACTTTTCGAGATTAAATTTGCAAGTTTATAGACGTAAATATCTTTCCAGAATGGCCGTTGACTACTACTACTTTTTTGTGACCATTAAAATCGTAATTTTTTAAACTATTATAATCTCGTTTTTGAAAAAAATCTATGGATTTGTCCAGTTAAAGAAGTTAGTTAAAGAAGCAGTTCTGAAGAACCATTTGTTTGCGGCAAACATCTTGGCTCAGGTGCTTTTATCTTGTATATTTTTGAAAGTGTTGCCAACTTAAACTGGGCCTTGAGAAACATATACTGTCCCGCGGTTTTATATGATCCATCCGTTCGTCCTGACGCGCGTTCGTAACGACGTAGACGCAGGCGCTCGTTCGGGTGAGCATTTCATTCTTCCGTTTTTTTACACATTTTTTGCTCTGGCCGTATTGACCTCTGTGATCTACTGGAGGCAAAAGCCATAATAAAAGAAGAAGCTAAAAAAGCGTCTTATTTGTCTAAGTTATATGTGAAAGATATTATATTTTCAATTTTTTTTCTCTCGTAATTCATCGTTAATCTACCGTAGAATTTTGCACATGTCAGTTTCGATAGTTCAACTACAATTATATAAAAAAATTAGACATTTCTATGATAACTCAAATTACTAAAGAATCATTTTAAGTCTATAATCTTCCTTTTTTTTATTAAGAAAATGGAATGGTAATTATGAATAAAAGGATAAAGAAATAATAATCTGTTTTGAGAGAGAAAGAAAGAGAAAGAATCCGTATTTTATTTACATTAAACAGGTAAAGAATTAATGTAGAGAATAAGGGATCTCGCGCTACCTCTGAACAGCATCTGATGATATATTCGTGATTGCATATTTTGATGCCGGCCGATAGACATAATATGTTCTTTGCTGTGGTATTTGGCACGTTCGTGATGAGTATTGTATTTTCGTACTCGTTTTCTGGTATCTTCTCGAAATCCTCATAGATCTTCCCGCCACCTGCTATGATCTGCTCGTGAAGTCTTTCGCGTACGAAATGTCGCTTCACCCAATCATCCTCGTAGTCTGTTTCGAGATCTGTTTCGGTGGCTTCCGTTTCTGTATTCGACCCAGCGTTGGTCTTCGTATCCTGATACCTGAAATGATGCAGAATGAATTAGTGAATAATGAAGAATTCTTAATTTAAACAAAAAAGAATAATGCTTTGTGTCTTAAGAAAGGTAGCTGTATTTTGTTCATTTTTTAATATTTTTATATTATTACAGTGGCTGCCGAAAGTTTTCGGCCAACATATAATTTTACGATTATTTTTGTTAATTTGTTTTCAATTTAAATTATAAGTTAATAAAATTCTTTTAATCAATTTAAGAACATGATATTTAAGTATTAGAATACTCCATCTAATGTGATCACCCGTTTTATCTTAATGTTATTCTAATTATTCTGCATCTAAAAGTATTGGAAATGTCAAAAATCGATAGTTTAAATCGTAAAATATTGATAATATCTGTACCTTAATACTTTTATCTGTAGAATAATTAGAAGAATCATATTATGTAAAAAAAATCATAGAATTTTATTTAAAAATGTCATGGCTTCCATAAAAAATTAATTTTGTCATTATTTATGTTTCATCAAGCCAAACAGTTCTGTCTGAATTCTGAATATATTTTGATTCGACTCCTTACTCTGCAAAAATAAAAAAGGAGTGTCATGTTAAATGAAACACCTGTTAAAAACATTAAATACTTGTATGCTAGATCTTTTAAAGATTCTTCATCTGCAGCAATACAATAAAATTACTCACTGAGCTCATTTGGCAGTCTCACTGTATATTTTTATTTATTATGTTAATTCCTCGAGTGTCTAGCATTAATTCTTACTACAATTAAGACTTTTCCGTTCATTTGCCAAATGAATAAGTAAAAGATACCTTTCCAGTTTCTCTAAGGGTATGCAAGTAAGGATGAATGACGTGCCCTTGAAGATGTTGCAGTTCGTAGGGATCGGACCAAGAGTAGCAATTATTTCTGGGTCCTCCTTCTTCTTACTACGTGATTTACTCTTGTTCCTACTTTGCGGTCCTTTCGTGATCTGTTCAAACGGCGTGCCAATTATCTCTCTCTGTATTCCCATCAGAGCATATTCGTCCTCTGTTTTACTGCGAGTCGATTCGACATTTGAATCGCTCGACATTCCCTCGCTTTCCGACAATGCCTTTTCCGTCTTCAACTTGACGGATATGCCGGACACCGAGGGTTCCAGTTTGATTTTACTGATAGAGGTGCTCGAGCCTCCAGCGTTGTTCCTGGACTTAGGAGTCGAGGAAAGTGGTGTGCCGATTCTCTTGGAGCGTCGTTTGCCGTCAACTACGTTATCCAAAGTCACCTGGCCGAGCGCCTTCGGCGTGCTCGGCAGAGAACTCTTACTTATGGTGTCCACTTCTTCCTTTAACACCTGCGCCTGATCAGCAGACAAGGAAATGTTCTGTATTTGTACGCGCAATTTCTCGCCCTCGTCAGTCTCCACCGTGTAGTACGTGTCGCCGTTGGTCGACGTTTCAACATCGATGATGATGCCGCAAGAACCATAATCATCGGTCTTTGTAGTCGCGTATACAGACAGACCCTTTTTCAGAATCTTTGGTATCGGTATCACAAACTCAGGTATGAGCGTCTTGCTCTTGCCGTCGTAGAAATTCACCTTGTACTTGGCCTTCAGTCGATCGCTCACCGTGCCAAGATAGTAGCTGTTATCTGACCATTTGGCGAACACGTTCTTACCGATTAGCTCGTCAGCCAACATGCTTCGCGGTGACTTCGCCTGAGTGTCCACATCATTTACCAGCCGCTCGTCCTCCTCTATCTTGCTTTTCTTTTTGCTCGGTGTGTCGGTTTCCATGGCGTGCAGAGTCGGCTCATTTGGAATATTTTTGGCATCGTTCTCGCCGTTAATCTGCGCGGTGATTGATCTCGTCAGTTTGCTTCTCGGTCTCTTCGCAGCTTTGCCGCTCTTTTTTGTGCTCTTTGGCGTGACAGTTAATTCCACCTTCAAACTCGTGAGATGATCCGACGGCGTCGACGAACGCATATTGATCTTTTCCAAGTGATGATGATGATGATCGTCCAGTCGCTCGTTGCTTACATTTACGAAAGTATCGAGAATCCCTGTGGGGGCTGTAACGGCGGAGGTATTACTGCTTAGTTCCATGTTTGCGTAATTCAGGACAGTCGTTATGAGCAAGCGGTGATTCTTCCATTCGTGCGTCAAACGATCATAAGTCTCATCCAACGTCTGTTTGTCCGCCACTGTTAATGGAATGTCCTGGGAAGATTTCTTCGTGTGCTTCGGCAGACCCGTTGGCATCGTGAAGAGATGTCTAGTGTTCTTAGCCATTTTAAAAGCCAAAGAAGCAGCGCTGGACCCCGAGCTTGAAGATGACATCATGGACCACCGGGATGGAAAGAGTTGATATAACTGAGGATTGCTGTTCACGGAACCAGGCGATTCCTTGTTGTCGGAAATATCTGCCAACGAGGACTGACTGTCTTCATTCTTTGGTCTGCTCGACTCGATTACAGGTTCGCACTGCACCATAGTCAACTCTTTCCTCACGAACTCCTTCGTGTTCTCGTCCATATGTACTAAACACTTGAGCTTCACGTAGACACCAATCTCTCGCTCTTCCTATAATAGTATAATAGTGTAATAGTATTTTCTCAGAGTTGGGAAGCATTACTTTTTCCATTACTTTTTGTAATAAACATGACATTATAATTTTTTATAACTAAATGTTAAAGTTGTGCCAAGGTTGGAAAAATCGACTTTTCCAGCATAATCTTAGAATTTAATTATAAAAAATTGCAATGTCACTATCAAATTATCTATTATAAAAAGTAATGGAAAAGTAATGCTTTCCAATTCTGTATTTTCTCATGTATTTATATGCACTCTCAGAAAAGACTCTGCATTTATCATATGGAAAAAGTGACTTTGATTAGCATCTTGTAATCTATAAAATATCACAGTTTCCGCGAATTTGACTCTACATAGTTACACTTTCTATATGATTAATATGATTCTATATGATTAATACGGAGTCCTTTTACAATGATTTTTTATCACAGTTTGCTTAAACTGTAAACTGTATAAATTCAAGAAATATTATTAAGTACAAAGAACTGGCTTGATTATATAGTGTTTTCCACTCATGTATGTGAAATTTTTATGTAATATTTTATGTAATATTTTATATCTTCATTTTTTATGTAGCATAAAAACTATATTTTATTATTTCACAGTGTTGATCCAACTGTCCGTTTGTCTATTCATCCAATTGTCTGTAAAATAAATTTCTCATAACTCTTTCAAGTTTTAGCAATAGATACGCAAGAATTTTAGTTTCATCAAAACAAAATGAATCAAATCAATTCACGTAAAAAGGTCAAAAGTCAAGATCAATTTTAATGAAGTTCTTATAATAATTACAGATTTTATGTTACTTAATATTATAATTACTATTCTAAAACATTATCAATTTATTAATAAATTCATGTATCTTTTATCACAAGGTGATGCACTTAAATTGAACATTTTGAATATTTCGCTTATTTTTAATGATATAAAAAAATATTTCAAATGAAAGTGTAACGGTTTTGAGGAGGATATATTTGGTTACGTTATTTTTTTTCTAAGTGGAGGTTTTAAAAAGATACGATGATCTCCACTCTTTTATGGAATGTAATTTTTGTTTACATAATATGATTCCTCTAATTATTCTGCATAAAAGTATTAAGATAGAGATATTAAAAACCTAATAATTTAGATATTTCACATTTTATTCTGACATATTTAACATAAAATATCTCGTAAACTATTTATTTTTTAGTTACTGTATTCTATTAAAGGAATCATATTATCTAAAAAAAAAAAAATCACATAATTCCATTTAAAAAAAATGGAAAGAAGTGATCTTTATATCTATCTTTTTGACTTTTCCACCAGAAAAAAAAACGTGATCAAAATACGTTTCCCTCGAAATCATTCCACTTTCATTTGAAACATTTTTACATATCATTAAAAATAAGTGAAATATTCAAGATGATCGATTTAAGTGGACCACTCTGTATAGTAAAATTGTATATGATAGACAGAGTATCTTTATCAGTCACTCACCTGCTTTGTCTTCCCCAGCATATTGTTATAGAACAGATCAGACTTGTTCTTCTCCTCCACGTTAGATGTTTCATGATCGCTTATGCTGATGAGTTCGATGTTGTCTACGTTTTTAGGCTCGAAAGAGATGCTTTTGATGTCATCTACCTTCTTCATATTATGCGCGGTAGTTGTCGCTGTAGCAGGCAGAAACTGTTCCTCACTTACGGAGAATGTATCAGAGTCCAAACTCACGGTCGTGTCGGCGTCGCTTTTCTTGGACTCGGTGCTGCCGTTCACTAGTCTCTTGTCTGACGATTTCGACTCCTGGGATGATCCGCTCTCCTTATAACTGCTCTTGTTCTCGTAAATGCCCTTGCCTTCGTAACTGCTCTTACTCTCATAACTGCTCTTTCCCTCGTAACTCTTGTCCATGACCTGAATCTCAGAAACCTCGATCTCTTTCTTCTCTAACAAATTCAAGATCTTCTCGCCATCCTCGTGCGAATCATCAATCTGAACAACTTCCGGTTTCTTTTTCATACTCTGACGATCGTATATCACCTCGGTCGACGAATTCAATATCTTTTCATCGTCGTCATCAATCTCCACTATTTGTGGCTTTGATTTACTATCAATGGTTCGGTTAATGTTCTCTATTGATATCAATTCTACGCTGCTTCGCGACTTGGTTTGTGAGGACGGGATCTCTTTGTCGTTCTCGTCAACAGTTTTCTTAAACAATTTGACGCAGTTCGACTGATTATTTTCATCGGATATTGTTTCTGTATCTTTTACAAGCTCCGGCTCATCTAATGTTCCGACTTCGGATTTTTCTATTATAGCATTCGTGGAAGTAACATCTTTTTCGATCGACACATTATTTTCTTCAAGAAAATCATTTTCGTTTGTGGCATTAAAGTTGACGGTGATACTATCATTATTGCTGATGTCTGTAAGTTTTGCAGAGACATTCAAATTCTCATCTTTTCCCACGTCCCATTTCTCGTCCTGCTGATTTGTCTGCTCGGCATGATGCTCCTGAACCTTGTCGTCATTTGTCGTTTCTGCTGTGTGTTCAGTGAGAGTCTTCAGAGTGTTCTGAGTAAATTCTACAGCTGGCTCTTGGGTCTCCTCTATTATAACATTCTTGTCTATATTTTTGAATAAGTCCTGGTAAGAATCATCAGATCCACAAGACTGACGACTCTCCTCCTCCAATCGCTTGTGAAGCTTTCCTTCATCCTCCTCACACATTTTAGGGATCTTGGCAGATGGTTCGTCAAATGAACTAGCTTTACGTTTCAGATTAACGTCGACACTGCCTATTTTTCTGAGTGGCGAATAACTCTGAGGAGGCGTACCTTGGATAATCTCATCCTCGTCAAAGAGCTCATCTTTTTTCTCTGACTCGCATAACTCGCTGGATACGTTCTCCGTAGTCCTTTCAAGTCTGGCATCGCTTTCGATTACTTTTTCATCTATGATAGATTCGTCTTCTTTATCATTTGCAGTTATTATCGCGTTACTCTCTTCCATTTGCAATGTTTCTGGAATTGGTTTGGAATGGATTTGTTGTGCATCCACTTGGTCATGATTGGTCTTTCCAGCCTGTATTTGTTTTAACTTCTCTACCATACTTTCATCTCCTTCAGAATCGACAAGACGAAAATCTTGACTCTCGTTCAAGTTTGTCTCTTGAGTCTCGCTAGTAACTTTCAAGCTTTCATTGATACCTTCATAATGAATCTCCTGCATGTCTGGTTCCACAGGGCTAGACATTTTTAACAGATCGTTACAAGTGTTCTGAAAATAAAATATAAATTAATGTAAATTATAATACGTAAACGTTAGAAAAATAAAATCGTAAACGCCTAAAATAATATTGTCAAAACTACAGAAATGTTATTTGCTCTAAAAAAAAATTGCAATTTGAATTTTAATTTGAAAAATTAATGATGAATTTGGTCTCTTGCATCATGCTAAAGTATGTTAAAGGCTGCTTTATATGAAGTATCTAAACGTAGCATAATATAATCAATTTTGAATAAAATAAATGAACATCTAACATGAAAATATCATTATAGAGTATTTCATCGTTGAAAATATTTGGTATCCTGATGAAAATAGAAATCGGAGCACAAGAATGTAATAGATTTACAATAGTTTTAAACCTTAAGCCATAAGAAATGGATGAATCATAGTCGATTATTCTCCTTGAATTCGACTGTAATTTCAAATCAATTTCTTATGCGACTTAAGGCTTAAAAGTAACGTCCATTACAAGTGTTACTCTCCCATTACGTTCGACTTACGCGCTGATTTTTATTTTCACCAGGATAATTATTTAGTTGAAAGGAAATTTCTTTTTTTTTTTCCAAAATTTTGAAAACCTCAAGTTAGTTTGATGAAACTTTCTATATATTTAAGTTTCTGTATATTTAAAGTTTCATGAAAACGCAAATCTCGCGTGTGTGCAGCGGATGTTTATAACTTGTTTACATTGCTTGCATCTTTTGCACTCAGCATTTTCGCTCTCTCTCTCTCTCTCTCTCTCTCTTCAATGTTCGATATTTAGCTCTCTCGTTTTAAGTAGAAACATTTTTGGAGTTTCAAGCAAGGCGAACAGACTTAATGGCGACGAAAGGTTACGGCGGGAACGTCTATGTCTCTCGAGGCGAAGCAAGCCAGTGCGGAACGAGAGACCGGATGAAATCTGGGAAGAAGTAAACGCGTGCGACATCCGCATCGGGTCGCCGGAATGGACCAGGGGACCGTCTTCACCGCGAACGCGAGATATCATTACATTGGCTTACGTTACCGCGAGGGAATGATTTCGCCGGTCGCCTGAAATGAGAAGTCGGCGAATCTCCCCTCTCGAACTTCGGTCATACCTCTGGTGGCACGCGTGAAACGGAATACTCCCGCACGGAACAATGCGAGATGCATCGAGAGAGCCGAATGCCCGTGAAGTAACTGGCGAATACTGTTCTTTTCCTCTTTATTCTTCCTCTCCTTTAATGTTGTTCGTCAGACGGTACATGAGAGAAGTGACACCCGCCATATTTTCGCACACGGCGTGGCTGATGGCTCGCGGGAACAGCGAGCAGCAGGCTTTATGTTATACCATAATTTAAATGTATTCGAGTTGCGACACTGAGCGGTTAAATTAGAAATACTCAATATGATTGGTCGAATAAAAAATAAAAACCAATGAGATGCTTCTATATGTGGCATGATTTGCGCAAGCGTAACTTTCGCCAGCCAATCAAATCGTCTTAGTGTTTAAATTTGAACCATTTGAACGCTTCTGACAAGTTATGTGATTTGTTTGCGTTGCTTGAAATTTTCAAAGATTTTTGTACTTTAGACGAAATAAAATGCATTTGGGCGTTGAAAAGAGAGAAAGCGAAGATGCTAAGTACAAAAGATGCAAGCAACATGATCAAATTTATGGATGCGATCCATTTAACGATTCAAATACTTTGTTGATCAATCAGCAAAAAGAATTTTATGAAAAGACCTGAAGATAATTACAGACTTTGATAAAAATGAAAATCAAAGTGTAAGTCGAATGTAATGAGAAAGTACAGATATATTCACATGTAAGCGTCAAGGGTCAAGCAGCAACCAATCAACGAGGCGATTTTTACAGTGGCGTAAAAAAATATTTTTTTTACATTACTTTCCGTATCGCCCAGCTGATTAGTTGCTGCTTCCACTGCTTCACGCTTGTATGTGAATGCATCTTAACAGAAGTGAAACTAGGAGGCAAAATTTGGAATATCAAAATGTAAAAGAAGCGTAAATGCCTCTTTTATATTTCATTGTTCCAATTTCCAAAATTTCGCTTCTATACTCTTTCATTATATCCGATTTACGCTTCGATTTTTATTTTCAGGAGAATATCAATGATAATGACTAAAATATCAATTTTTCAATCGTTAATTAAATATCTGAAAAATTAATTATTAAGCAGCATTAAATATATATATATATGTGT
>Ga0157363_1001989_pt1 | contig 17659 bp, 25 predicted proteins | sample AttsexASBM1_FD_111477 | JGI IMG/M metagenome (GOLD analysis project Ga0157363, IMG submission 111477) | Fungus gardens microbial communities from leaf cutter ant in Ribeirão Preto, State of São Paulo, Brazil - Atta sexdens ASBM1 | ecosystem: Host-associated > Fungi > Mycelium > Unclassified ... | reverse complement strand
GGTGTGTTACCGATGAAAAACATGAAGAGTATGGCACCAAGGAGAAAATAAATCGTCCTTTTCGAACGTGATATTAGGAATAAGTGTTCCGGTTTCTTTTCACCTTTAGTATGTGGTCGCAGCGTGAGCACAGCTCACGCAGCTTAAATACTGATTGATTTTAACAACTCCTTTTGTTAAGGGTACCACTAAGAGATCAGTCAGTTCCAGGAATGAAATACACGCCTTTTACAATATAGACACTTCTAAAGGAAATTATACTTCATTCAGCATACCCACATGTCTTAGTAAATTTAACAGGCATTTAGTTTATCCTCACCAGCTTATTGAATCTCATAGACTGTAAGCTACAAAACAAAATCTCGTCACAGTACCAATAGTGTGTGAAATACATGAACGGAGGCGTTGAGATGTTGACACATACCAAAACCAAAGCGAAGGAGAGGTTGTTCATCGGGCATAAATTACGATGGACCCTTCCTGTCAATTGCACTCAGGGCTCCTCATCGTCACTACCACTGCTGCTACCACCACCCATGATATATTCCTCCATCCCGGTGTTTTTTTCCTTCTTAAAATCGTAACCCACAAAGCTCATCACGCTAGGGAAAGTTGATCATAAACGCCAAATAATATCCAGTCAAAAACTCACTATATCGTGCCATCCGCGCAACCAACCACGACCTCTTCATGGCTAAGCTGCATAGACATTGGGTTCTTGTCCGGTGTCGCAAGTCCTGTAAACTGATGTGGAGCTTGACCTTTCACTCCCTTAACCGTCATTGTCAAGCTTCCATTATTATTTGCCAACGCAGCCCAAGCACCTGCAAGAGGCGTAACATCCGTATCAATATCCATCCTCGGTGTCTCATCAAGTTCATTCTCCTCTTTAACAACCGCAAGCTCATTCCTACTACGCGAGAGTTCACTCTCCTCTCCCAGATCACGAATATCAGTTCGAGTACTGTTTGAGTCACCCATATTGGATTTTGTGGTTGAATCTGTGTCCCGATGAGTCGATACAAAAATTCTCCTATCCGCGCCTACTCTAGAACTGAATCTCGTGGCAACGACCACCCTCCTCTTCCTCGGATCCACAGCACCAATAGCGACATCCGGTGTCTCCACAATGGCAACAAGCTTCGGCGGAGCAGTTAAACTAGTGGCTCGACCAAAGTGGACTGGGAAAAGAGGTGACCCTGAACTTGGTGTCGAGATACGAGGTGAAGAACTTATTGGTTCGCCGCCAAGGTAAGATCGTGATGAGTTCAAGTTCAGGCTTAATCGTTTATTTGCAGTGGGGGGAACAGGTGATGGTGATGCAAGAGATGCACGACGGCTGGTTGTCGAGATAGTCGGAGAGGTACGAACACGGGATGAAAGGGATGATGTGCTTGCACCCAGCTTCTGCTGATTGGTGACAGTAGGCTTTTCTTCACCTTCTTGCCATTGAAGGTGCATGGTGACAGACTTGGTAGCACACTGAACAGCTATGAATTGAGTGCTATTTCAAGCTGAAGGATAGTATACGTATACCCACGGTCATCTGTGTACCCTTGGCAGCAAACCATTGCAACATGTTATTGGGAGCGGTGCCAACATTTTGAAGTTTAATGTTCAACACAGGATCTCCTGCTCCAAGCTCTGAAAGTCTGAACTGCGAAATCATCTCCCTTCGCTCTGAAATATGGCAGGAACGCCGTCAACCAAGAACTTAAGAGTCGCGAAAGAGAACTTACTGATAGAGAAGACCCTGACGATACCGTCAATTGTTACGCTAACAATTCTCTCTTCTTCGGCACCTTCTCCATCCCCAGCAACGATCTGGACACCAATGTTGATTGTAGTTTGTTGGCCAAATCTTACTATCTTAGTTCCCGCACGCCAGTCCCAGCATACGAGGGCTTTATCAGCCCCAGCAGAGACGAGATTTCTAGACGAGAGAGCAACAGCTCGGATACCATTCAAATGTCCTGCAAGTTGTTGAAGAGGTGTGAACGTTACAGACGAGAAAAGATGCACCCGCCCAACGTCATGGAAACCGACCACGAAGACCTCTGATATCAAAAAACATGTTAGTATCCCCTAGGACGAGCGAAACAGTCATGATATTTACCCTCCTCTGCCAGAAAATCAACACAACTAACTGGTTTCTTCACTGGTAGACATTTCTTCATTTCTCCGGTGTCAATGTCCCAAAAACGAATAGTCTCGTCATAGCTGCCACTAATGAGCCTCTTTCCACGTAATAGCAGAGTGGTGCAAAAATTTGTGTGTCCAATGAGGAACCGGATCGATTGTGGTAGACCATTATGGAAGTTTAATTCCCGATGATGGAGCGAGCGGTACAACGGTTCCCTATAATTCCTATTAATGGCCAATATCCAGAAAATATAGTGGAAGAGACAAGCTCACCAGCCTTCGGATGTGGGAGGGGCTTTGATCGGCGAAGGGTCAGTGGCGGTTATGCTTAGACAATGAAACCTCCAGATGGAAGGGTGATGAACCATAGTTTGCCACTTCCGCGAAACCTATGTGAAGTGTCATGGGCAAGAGGGTCGGATACATAATCGAGGAATTTACCGGTTCTACTCTCAGCAGCTCCCTGACGCTAAGATGTCTTAAGACTCGGAACGCGAGATCAGGAGTCAAGTGACCCATAATATCGAATGTCGATCGAAGATATTTCTGAAGAAGGATAATTTGTAGAGGGATGTCGCCGGGAAGGCATGCTGGAGTAAGAGTGTCAGAAGTAACACTCTGAATGCATCAAGTCACGGACACTCAAGAATAATAGCAATCAGTCTCATTCGGTCCTCCCGGTTAAACCCTCGCAGAGCTTGTCTGATCTCCTTTTCACTGAAAAAGCCTTTACCATCTCCACGGAGAGCTCTCATAATATCACCATCACCAATATCCTCATCCTCATCTTCTTGATAGCCGCTCCAAAAGCCTTTACGCTTTCTACTCCCACAAAAACAGAAGCCTTCTGTATCACCAGTGAGTTGGAGATGCTGAGAATTGTAGCCTTCAGGATGTGATCCGGTTTTATCTCTAAGCAATCGAACTTCGGCTTGCAGAGCATGAAGCTGAGCCGCGGCAGAAGCTTGAGCACGTTCTAGTAAACGTTTGTAGTGGAGGATCTTTCGTGTATGCATAGCAAGGACTTGATCCAGCATCGAGCTCATCTACAGGGAGAATTGTCATAACGTGCTAAAGGGTTCAGTCAATGAGCGAACCTCTTCATCGATATCACCCTCATTGACATCTGTAATGAGGTCCACGCTCATATCCTCCCCATCCCAGACAGAAAGCGCCTCGTCTAGAGTGTGCAATGACAGTCCTTCAATCATGGAACCTCCGCTATGGGTGACAACTGGATCAGAAATATTGCGCTTCGACTTCTCAGTCGACATAGGTGTCTTCGAGGGTGTGTTTCCTAAGGACGTATCATGCTTCTTCGTCATCTGTGACGGATTTTGGGGAGTAGCGGTACCCACACCTAGTAATGACCGCTTGGATTTGAGTTTGGGGCTGGATGAGGCAAGACCAATTGCAGGGGAAGAAGGCGAGAGCATATAGGACACAGAAGGAGATTTCCTGATAGGCGTTGGGGTGGCTTGAGCACTTTTTGGAAGCGGGGGACACCGGGGGGGTGTCATTGACACAACTGGCGACCGTGAGGATGAAACCGTCAAGACACTCGCTGTTGTTTCTGGAACTAGCTTCGTCACATTTGGGGAGTGCATAGAAATCGAACGTGCAGGCAAGGGGGAGCCAACAGCGGAACTCGGATTAGATGGTGAAGTGTTTTGCCGAAAAGGTCGCGACAAGGTAGACAATGCTGGGTCAAGCTGAGGAAAAATCTGAACAGGGGCAGAGGTACGACGAGAAGCAATAGATCTGGTGGATACCGGGATTCTGTTGGACGTAGAAGATAGAGATGGCTGCCCAATTACACCCTTAATTTTGGCGGATGTCTTCAGACCTGGCCTTATGGTCGCGCTCCCACTTGTCAATGATACAATGGAAGATGCACGAGTTTTTGTAGGGCTGAGGAGATCTCTGTGTCTTAAGGATTTCCTCGAATGAGCTGTTGAACGAGATGCTTGTGACGAAGACTCGGAAGGTGCTTTAGAAGGCCTCGTTGGCATCCTGACGACGGTATTAACCAAGAATAGAGGTCGACCTGGTTTTAAGTTCCCTACAAGGAGGGAATATAGACTTTGCCTTCAGAACTACTCTGAAGTTCTCAATCCCCAACAAAGTCTGTCCACCTTGATGTACCGGCACGAAGACACGGTTACAATGCAGCTAATGATGATCGTATCCAGAATCTCGTTTCTCAAGTTATATATCAGGAAGAAAGTACCTCGAGAGAATACAGCGTTAGACCTGTATATGTAGTTGCTGGTAGACAAGATTACGTACAAAATAGAATGACGAAAGAGTTTCTGCGTTTATTTGTATCTGGTACCAAACATTTTTGACCTCACCACGCGAAAAACATCAAGAAAGAAGCTTCCTATCTGGCTACATTAGTGGCTAGAAGTCCCCTCGAGATCACAAGTCTGACGTTGGGTGGCTCGAATTAAGTAGCTTGAACACCTCTCAAGGTTGCTTCTGAGGATATTCTACTAGTTCGGACCGTTTACGACGATAGCAGACGCGTCATGGAAGTCCCAATTTCTGGCTACGATGATTTTGTTCAAGAGGTCCAAACATTGATTTCCACCTACCCACCACCGTTCGTCTACATCTACGACCCCATCTCTCTCCGAACAACGAGCACCGTACTCAAGAAAACAATATTTGATGTTTCCTGCAACACCTCTGACGATTTACCTAAGATTTTTCATGTCCACCTGGATGCTGTTACTTGTTTCTCGCAAAGGCTTCTGTTTGATAACATCCTGAATTCACTGCCTTGCCTAGACCCCGGTACTGACATATTGGAACGCTGGAATGACAGTTGGGATTCTTTCCTGCATGGGATTCGCTATCATAATGTCAATAAACGTCTGTTGGTACAAAAAGACGTCCGATTTGTGATCAGCATCGAACAGGTCCATCGACTAAAGGAAAAGCTTCCAGACTCGATCATACCTCTGTCACGGCTCAATGAGCTGGTACTGTCCTGTTTCCTACTTCCTAAACCTGACCTTATCGTCTCTCAGAGTCAAGTTGATATTACCGTGGTCTTCATTTCACAGACCCAATGGCAGGACATTAAACCGGCGTTAGGAGCGTCACCCGAGCCGTACTATATTGACGTCAAACCACTAACGAAGTCCGGTGTGTTCTCTTTCCTACCTGTGTTGTTCCATCGCTCATGTCGTTCTTGACTTCAGAAATCATAACCACTCTCTCGTCCCGGTTTGCTTCAATCTCTGCTCAAGCCAAAGCATCATCATCTAAACGTGCACACTGTTACCATCCATCCTTCAGTCAGCTCTACGGCCACTATATTTCCATGATCTGTGAAGTCTGCTTCCCTTTCATTCACGACATCGACGAACTTGCGTATATAGCTGCAGCACGTTGGCCAGGTTTCATAAAACCTCTTCTTTTGTCAGTATCTCCGGACGATGTAGCACTGAAAGCGCCGACAGAGGATACCCGTCTCCGGCTCATACGAGCATTTACACCTAGTGTTACCAATGCTCTCGAATCACTTCATCCTCGATTGATGAACGCTGTGGACTGGAGTACTGCGAACGAGCCTGATCCAAACATTTTAAACCAGCCATTCCAACCCCCTACAATGAAAAATATGATGTCGGTACAACTTCAGCAAGATACATCTAGTATCAACTCGCTACCACGGATGTCCAAATTCATTTTAATAGCATCTTACATAGCATCTACTAATCCTACTCAAACTGATCTGCGGATGTTTGGCCGTGGACTAGACGAGAAAAAACGAAGACGGAGAAATGTGAAGGTACAGACCAAAGCAAAAGGACCATCCAAAGTAAGCAACCCCTGAGAAAGTTTCCGTTCACTCACATCATGTAACACTGTAGGTCCCACAACATCTCCTTGGCCCAAATCCTTACTCTCTGGACCGCATGATTGCGATTCTTGGAGCACTTCTAGAAGAGAATGACGTTGATTCGAGGCTTCCAATGCCAGAACTTGTCATACCAGGAGAATACACCGATATGGAGATTAGTAGAGTTGGTATTCATAGCGCAGTATGTCCTTTTCTACTTTGAGTCATGATGGCATGGGTCTCAATTCTGTCACTCGGATGGATTCTAGATCATGGAACTCGTTTCAATGCATCTCCTCTTAAGAACTTCGCAAGCTGATAGAATAGATGGACCGCCGATGTTCAAGAGTGCGATCTCGCACGAAGTAACACTAGCTTTGGCGAAGCAGTTGCAGGTGCCGCTGAATGATTTGTTATGGGAGACTACGTGATTGGTAGACCCAGAATTGTTATCGATATTAGAAGTGTGGTGCAGAGGTGCAGTTCAATCAGTACTGGAATTTACTGGAAACATAGGTAAAAAAACATGGGTGCTATCTGAAGATCTTCATTCCTGATATGACACTAAATTGTAGTCAAGGAAGTTACAATCTGGTGGATAGACCTGTATGCAAGTTGATACCCCAAATTTTCGATGAAAGTCTGATAGTAAGAATTGTTGGTTGGGGATTCATACATTCACTTATGTGGTATCTATCAGGCTAGAATCGTTTTGTTTTATTCCAGTGTGGCTTTAAGACTTGAAATAGTATTTTTAATTGATACGTGTATGGCGAGTGGTAGTTTTGAAGTATTATCATAGAGTCAAATAAGATCCCAAGCTGAATTGTCTATAAATAATGAATGTGATAATTGAAGGGGAATGGACGTCACGTTTATATAACTGTTGATTTCTCCATTAACGCCCACGATCCTCAATGAACGGCGATTCTGACATATCATCGCTCAATACACGCTTTCAAGAGCGCGAAGGTGACGAAGAAAACCTGTGGGAAGTTGAGGCGATTGTAGCAGAGAGGGGCAACAAGTATCAAGTACAATGGGCTGGTGTTGACGAAAAGGGGAAGCCATGGCCGCTCGATTGGGTGCCGAAAGAGGACTGCACGGATCCACTTGTGCTTAAATGGAAGCGGAAAAAGGCTGAGAAGAAGAAACAGAGGCTTTCGAGTCGCAAATGTGAGGTATATTCTCATTCGATTGCTTGAGCTAATGCACGACATTGCAGTCATTCAGACCCGTGGCTCTACTGCCTCTGCCACTACTAAGGCTTCTGATGGATTGCCCTCTTCAATTACGCACAGTGCCACTTCACGAGGCAGCAAGTCAGCATCTATCGCTGCCGGGAACAAGAGGAAGAACGATGAGCGTGACCAGAAATCTATGTCTCCCGATAACGTTCAGAAATCTACATTAGAGGTCGGTACATCAAGCCAACCGAGGAAAAGGCGGCGACTTGTTGTTGAGCTGACCAGTCCAGGCGTCTCCATAACTTCCAAAGCTTACCAGAAGGAAACAGATACCAACCGACATCGTGTAAAGCCGAGGCCTGAAAAATCTAGACTGTACTCCAAGTCCTCACAAGACAAACTATTTGGATCACAGCCAACGATTCTTTCTCCGGTTTCCGTGAGGTCAGTTGATGTAACCTACAACTCCACTCGGTTAGCCGAAGGCTTCGAAGGACCTATACGAGAAGGAAGGGCTGCGTCTTTCGTTCAATTGTTTCGTAATGGCAAGATCAGCGGTTCGAAGAAGTTGAAATACTATGAACCGTCAACAAATCGACGTGTCCAGCCAAAAGACAGGAAAGATCGAATCTCCTACTCATCCCCACCCTCAGAAACATCGAGATCATCCTCATCGGTTCCCAACAGTCCTTTCTTGCTGCCGAAACCCCGAGCCAGGGCTCCGCTCAAATCTTCACGACCTCTTACGCCCCCCTCTCCACTTAGCTCACCCCATTCTACTTCTATTTCCCCTAAATCGATGAAAAGAGAGAGCATCAACGGAAATAAGGATGTTCTCACCGGCGGATGTGATGCAGGAGAGCAGGATGAGGATAGTGCTCTTGAATACGCAGATAACCCTCTTCCCGAACCAAATGCCAAATCCCCATCACATGCACAAGCTCGATCTTCCCTCCATCACCAGTCTTCTTCCCCTTCCACCCCTCCGCCCCTTGTGTGGCCGGTCATTTCTAAAGGCAAAGGTCGCGCACTTGAGCCTGAGATCGTACCCGAGACTGAGGTCGAGGAATCGCAAGAGTCATGGCAGCGTAATTCTGAGGTGGCACGATCACCCTCCAAGACCTCGTTGGTTTCAAAAATGAAGCCTCGCACCCCAGGATCCAGGCGAAATCTTCTTGCCGTTGACATTATTGCCTCACCTCTTTCTCCTGACAGATCTGGGTCCATCAGTCCTCGACCGCAGCCGCAACAAAGGAAGCCTTTACGCCCTATCCCGCAAATTTCTCCCTCCAAATTTGCAAATCTTCCTTCTTCGACCGTCGGGAGTGCTGAGATAACTGGTGAAGGAGATGAAAGCTCCATCGAACAGTTTGATTCTCCTCATAGATCTCACCGCCCTGTCAAGAAACCAATTTTGACATCGCAGGAAGCTACTGAGTCATCCGTGGATGGTAGTCTTTCGGTGCCGCCAGCTGCGACTGATGTGATTCACAAAGGTATTGCATTGGCTGAGGCAGCCAAACGTTCCAAGCAAAACGGTATTTTCACCCAAACGAAGCTTTCTCTCGCATCTATCATTGAGAAGGGAAGAAAGCGTAGTCCCAGTATTGGATCGGTTGAAAAAAGGACTACTGAGATGGAGCGAGGGACTGTTTCTCCAACATTGGAGTTTGCGGATTCGTTTTTGGATTACGGTGATGGTATGAGTGGATCACCCAAATGTGATTCAAGCCGGACGCAGGACGCGACCATGGAACTGCGACAACGCCTTGATGCGGAAGATGACTGGGTGTATCCCGGTGTATCTCCAGACTCGAAAGTTCCTGCGTTCGATGGGGACGAGGAAGCAGTGAAAATAATTACTTCCCCGGAGATAGCATCCAAGGTAAATCCTCTCGGAGATTGATTGCTATACAACGGATTAATCAAATCTCAGTCATCAGGTCTTGTATTGAACATGTCTCGTGAAGAGCCGGTTCAATCGGACCTTCCCACTCAACCTTCTCCGGTTCAACGGCATTCACAAAGCCCGTCCTTAGATAATATGCTTGTCGCTCCTGCTACGATGCCTCCCTCTCGGCTCCAGGAAGGACAGGAAGAATCCATATTCCCGTCGCAAATAGTAGTACGGGCCTTTTACTCTGTCTTTACATAGTTTATGCTGAATATTTGATTTAGTCTGATCAAGGAGTTTACGATCAAAATACAGACTCCGTCATGAATCTGCTCAACAAGAATTCAGGGGAAATTGCTCGGCTCGAAAATCTTGTCACATCTGCTCGTTCGGTGCTGGAGGTCTCTGAGACAGAAAAAGTGATTCGTGACAGTACAGCAATATCTTGGAAGGAAGATGATCCAAGGCTATTAGAGGAGAGGAGAGCTCTCAAAGCTGAGCAAAATCGAACAGCATTTGCTGAAAAGAATGCGGAGGTTTTTAGAGAACAGTATCTGCGTGCCTCATCCTTCGTAGATGATTTGCGAGCACAAAACATGGAGCTCCAGGAACGTGCTGAAGTGGCCGAGTCACAAGCTAGTACTGGTATTGCCAATGTTCGTACCATGTACGAGGCGCGGGTCCAGCAACTCGAAGAGGAAACAGAGTATCATAAACGAGTTACCACGTTCCTCATTGAGCAGAGTCAGCGAACACAGGACGATGAAATACGAAGACGGGCTGCTGAACACCTTGAGCTTGAGGGACGCTGTACAGAACTGGAGACTAAAAATTCCCATCTTGAAGATATGTTTGAGAGGGCTAGAAGTATGATCGATGTATTGGAGAAATTGGTTTCGGAAAGGGACAAAGAAAATGAGGTGCTGATAGCAGAAAAGAGAACAAAGCAGGAGGAATTGGAGAGACTGAGAAGGGTATTGGAGGAGTCGCAAAGAGAAATGGAAACAGATTTGGAGCCCAGTGTTGTTCCTATGTTAAATGATGAGCCGGCAACAGCAGAGACGGAGCAGGAGACAGTCAGTGGGGAGATAGGCGTATATATGTGTCTGTGGAGGAAAGATGGGAGAGAGAAGTGTGACGCATTTTTCTTGTCCGTAGAGGTTTGTGGTTGTTCGTTCATTTCGGTGCATCCAGTCCGACTTCAACCTTATAGGCCCTTAAACAACATCTTGAATTGAGTGGACATCTACAGTGATTGAAATGTAGAATATTGGTTTGCTTGGTCGTTCATTGGTATATTATACTAGCTGTGATAATGGATGCTCAATGGGGTTGTCAAAGATAACTCCAATTGACATGATATTTGAAGAGTAAACATTTTTATCCGTCCCTGTCGATTAGTGGTCAAATCATCTCGTTGTGGTTTGTCTGCTCCGAGAAGCCGGAAGTTCGAATCCTCCCTGGGACATTTTTCAATGATTTTGTTGGGCAATGGTTCCTCCCGTAATTGCATCATCAATCCGACCACCAGGGCGCTATTTAGTCGCCTGGAATCTCACTTCGAGGTTGTTTTCTTAGAAAGTGGACGTGCAACAATAGACCTTCATTTTGTCGGAAGATCCTTTCATCGCGAAAAATTCACCAACAATCTTAGCCTCTCCGGGAAACTGTGTATCAAGATCAAGTATTCTCAATGGGTTGTTTGCGTGGTGAATCCATCCCGAGTACATGCGGAGCTATCACTTGAAGTCGTTAGACTCAGTACAACAGTGATTAATCACTGAAACCACTGTCTTTACCAATGGGCGCCTTACCACTGCAGAGAGCCTGCCTATCCATCGATTGTCGTTTCTGTAAGATGATATTTTTACTGGTCTTCTCGCAACGAATACTTGCTTCAAATCCCGGTCTATAGTCTCTATTCAGGGACGGTTCTCCAACTTCATCTTTCTTATTATTGATCACAGACTTTTGAATAGGCTCGAAAACATTGACTTGCTTCTGTAAATCTAAAGATAGTCAAATAAACATAGACATGTAGATACTCACGATATAGACATACCCATATGTATTATCCCTTACCCTCACTCTTGTGCATTATACACGTCTTCACGTAATTCCACGTTATTGGCACTTCAGTGAGTCTTCGACAGGCTTTTAATAATCCCACCGAAAACTACGAGCTTGATATCAGTCTGGCTTCTAGCCCAGGGTAGGGAATTTTAATGTCCGATGAGAACGTTCGACGCATCCATACTCGTCTTTCTGGGGAGATGCGGGAAGAGATAGAACTTATCTTGTTTATAGAGATTGAATTTACTTGGGTCTCCCATTTTGTGCCGCTCCTGAAAATGGAAGAGTCTTCTCTTGAGGAGTTCATCTCTTTCTTTGTCAGAATACTTTTGCCAATTGTATCTCTGAGCTGTTCAAAGACAGTAACCCTCTCAATCTATATACGAGTGAAAAACAGACAGAGAAACATTAACAATTACAACCTGGTGTACAAGGTGTCTATCTATCTACAGGCTTATACACAAAATGCTTCGGCAACGAGGTAAGAAATAGAGAAGGTGAGTAAGAAAGGACTCCGGACCAGACCAAGGGAGGCTACACAATGTAGAATGATCTCATCTGACAGGTGATTATATCTCAGAAGATGTTCGGGAGCACCAAAATTCCCATCAGAAGATTCGACATGGACTACGTTAGCCCATCTATGAAGTCCGAGTGGGAGCATACTTCGAAACTTCATGCCCATATCTATCCTGATCTATCCTATAGTTTATGACTGAATTACTGGACCAGTTGCCGCATTCTCGACTGCCCAATGACTGCCCAATCATGTACGACATACACACGCATATCTGTATATGAACGGTCACATTGTCCTTTTCATTCATATCTGTGATTCTTATTCGAGATTTCATGAGACGCTCTATTCGTAGATCCTGCGGGAATAATAATCGATTATGGCACAGCACTTGCTCAGCGTTATAAATTGGCGTTCAAAAAATCTAGCATTGGAAGAATGTTGTGAGAAAATTGGTGTGCTGGACTTGATTATCTAGCTCATGGACCATAGGAGCTAACCTTCAAGTTGTGAATGACAGGGTGAGTTCATTTAGCAATGAAATGATACAAGATGAAGATAGCCTTTGAGCATTTTGAAACCTGAACCAAACCGTGGCATCAGAGATCAATTAAAGAATTAAAGGATGCTCTCCACAAAATCAAGGTAAGGGGTAAAAGCGGGCCACATGATTTCCCCCAAATAAACCTGGGAGGAAAAACACATCCTTAACTATAAGTTAAGGATAAAATAAGGGGGCACAACAGCTCTCCAACAACTCTCCAACAACTCTTTGTTGAAGCAGTACACCTACCATACAGTACACCTACCATAGCTCGATAGGGGTGAGATTTTCCGTTACTAAGTCGAGAGATCAAAAAGCCGATCACAATCCACGAACGGCAGAAGCAGAAAAAACAAGAACAAAATGAGGGATACGTGTGTGACATGGTCGAGTGTGTCCATGAATAGAAAAAAACATGAACCTCAGAGCGGCCGGAAAAAAGGGGGATACAGAAGGCGGAAAGGGCACTTAGTGAGCACTTTTCAACATACAACAATGTCTATATGCAATGAATTGAGAGAGAACAACATCCCCGCTAAAGTGGTTGGTGACAAGTCAGTAAAAACCCAGAAAAAAATGTGTGTTAGTAGACCAGGAAAAAACAGAACAGACAGCAACCGTTAAAGTAAAACGACAGTTTTACTACTACAGCAAACGATTTAATGCCCTCAAAATCAAGAACACCGTTCTGCTTTATAAGCTGTCCATCCTAAAAACATCTCTAATCAAAAATCGGAACAAAACTTTAAAAAGACACACCAAAGACACACCTCGGTTATCCAAATATCTCCCCATCGCTTTAAACGCACATCTTCTCAATTCTCTCTCCAATAACCAGACATCATCACACTGTAACATCCCACAATCATGTAACACAAAGATTGCATCCAAAAACCACATCCTCGAACTAAACTCTGTCAACAATTGTGATTGTGGCTGTTGCTGTTGTAGTGGTGGTGGTGGTGGTGTTGACAGTGATGGTGGTGGTGGTGGTAGTGGTGATGAAGATGAAGATGATTGTTGTAGCTGCTGTTGCTGTAAAGCAGTAGCGCTTTTGTTCACAGTCTTCCGTATATGAACACTCTCAAACAAAGGCAATAACGTATCCTTCCCAACAAGTTCTTCATACTCACATCCCAAAAATCCAACATCTGCCAACTCGACAATAGCCACTAAAAGTGGCCAAGAGATAATATCTCTTTCTCTTACTACTTCAAGTTTCCACTCATTTCCAACCACGGTTGATGACGATGGTGATGCTGGGGGTGACGACGATTCATTGACGACATGAAAGATAGTACCAGATGATCCAATTGGCGATTTCGAAGGATCCGGAACGTAAAATCCCCAATTCCAAGAAGCAAAATCACCACGATAACTGAGTACGGCATAAATTGTATCCTTCTCCAGTTCTTCAATATCGAGTTCTGTTGGTTGATTTGGGGAGTGGTCAGGTAAATCACCCACATGCATGCCCCTTTTGAGAAAGAGAGAGAAATCTCCCTCTGAGGTAAAAAAAGAGGAGGAGGGGAAGGCTGACCAAACCAAACTTTGGAACCCCTTATTTGAGCGCTACCCAATAGGAACTTGGCCCATTCACATCAAGCTCTAATCATTACAATTGATCAGTACATCCATACCCTCTACATAGAATTAATAATTTGTAGCAGAAAACCATATAAGTCAAGACGTAACGGAAGAAAGAATATCCAAGGGGGAGCAGGTGGGGTTAATAATCGTTACAGCAGCCGTTCTTTGACACTGACACACTTGATCCATATCTCTCCAGGACGACTAGAAAAAAAAGCGAATCAATCATGCACATTAGCACAATTCAAAAACAGGAAAACCCACACACCTCCTTTCTCTCATTATCCTAAACACCTTCCTATTCTCCACCTGCGCCTGCGCCACAGTCGCATGCGCACCACGCACACGGGGAGGAAAAATACCCGGTCCACATCGATCTTGTAAATCCGCCAACGATTCATTCGTCCCTTCCGTCTCAACCACAATCGTCCCATACCATCCCGGATGAACGTATAAATCATCCGTCCCTGGTATAGGTATCTTACCTATCTTTGGTACCTTTGGCAGACTTGCATTCACATGTCCACGCATGGATGACAATGAAGGAGTACGAACAGACGGTTGTCTACTCGGCGGACGAATCGAAAATGATGATCGATGTACCCATCGTACCACGTTGTGATACGCTCCCTGAGGCCTATGATAAAGTAACGTAAGTAAAACAATTTTAACGTCAATAGAAGCAAAAAAGAAATCAACACTCACGTTTCCGTTCGCACACGATCCTGTAGCAACTGCAAGTTCGCCGCAATTTCTTCTCCCCACGGAGTCAAATCAATTTGCACGATAGGATTACTATTCGTCGATCCAGGCCGTATCACTCGATGGAAATACGACGGAGGGAACGCTAATGCCGGCATATACTTTGGTAACTCCCCCGTCGACGAATACGTATAATCCAAATCCTTCCATATCATCAATTCATCACTCTTCTATCTGAAAATAGAAAAATCGAAAAACTCACAATAAGGTAACTCCCATCCCAAATTAATCTCCCAACATTCCCCTCATCTCCAACCGCAATATCCCAAACCACGTCTCCCATCCTCAACAACTTGGAAATACCAGCTTTCCTACACTCTGCTTCACACTCCAATACACTCTTATCACTCAACCAATCCCCTTCAGGCGAGGGTACAAACACTCGTAAAAGTGGTGCACGACGTAACCGGAATAAAGGTGACTTGAACGTGATGCCTTGTCGTCGCTGTTGTTTAGGAAGAGAAGGTGACGAAGGGGAATGTGTTCTGGGCTGTGGTAAATGATGTTGCGAATGGGAAAAGGATGAATATGTAGGCGAAGGTGCACGGCTTGATATTCCAGATTTATATGATGACGAGTATGGACTCCCATTTGCAACCGTGCTCGCGTTTATAGTTTGTTGTTTCTTGATCATAGTAAGATACACCGCTTCTTCTTTCTCCGCTTGAGCACGAAGACGTAATACAACTCTTGTATACGCCCTCGTAGCAGCCGTCAAGGCTCGTACAGTATCCAAAATGCTCGGATCACGAGCATGAGGATGGACAGAAAGCGATTGAACATAAATATTCGCAATTCGTGCATATTCATGCGTTGGGGTTGATACGCCTCTCATATAATCACTCAAATCCTGCTCAACACATTAGCTATCGAATCACTCTTAACCGTCAGAGGGAGGAAAAAAGCACACCTGAAGCGACAAGCTCAATGGTTCAGGTTCATCCCAAGACCACCGTTGATATCCAATAGTCCCACTCAGATATCTCTCCAAAATCTCCTCCCGAACATCCTTCTTCTGCACCATCACAACTCTAATCACCCTCGATACGCTCGCAAGCAAGGACCAGTCATAAAAGGTCAAATACTCTAACAGCAACTGCAAGAGTTCAGCATCAGACACAAAATCTGCCAATGTAAAGGCGCCCTTTTTATTGATACGACGTTTTTCACGGGAGAGGAGATCAGTGATGAGGGGATGTGGTGTAAGCATGAGTTGTTCAAAGGTGTTTTCGAATTTAGATCCTTGTTCGTTTTCTTCGTTCTCGGTAGCTTCCTCGTGGCGAGACCATGATTCAGTTTCCGTTATAATCGTCGTTCGCTGGAATTGAGATACGATCCTTCGACTCTCATCAACGTCACCATCAGCATCCGGAATGTCTCCAATCTCATTCACAGCAACCCCTGCAGCCCTAAGCAATTCTTCACTGACAACAGGACCACTCATCGATCTCTTCGCACCATCCGACTTGGAAATTGAAGTCTTGGACAGTTCCTTCTTTTGCTTCTTCTCCTCTCTCCTTCTCTCCTTCTCTTTACGTCTCTCTCTCCTCTCTTCGCGTTCTCTTTCCTTATCTCTGTGCTCTTTATCTTTTTCCTTCTCCTTGGCATCCCTCTCCCTTTCCTCCTTCTCCTTCTCGCCTTGACTTTCGTCTTTGTTCTTGTTAGAAGAAGAGAAATCATGCATTGATGAAGCGCTCGCTTCGTCTAGACCACGAGACATGGTAAACCTCGGCGTAGCCTTGACAGTAGTAGTCGTGAAGGTAGAAGCAGACGTAGAAGCTCCATCAACAAAATCTTGATCACTCCTTCGCCCAGTTCCTTCAAATAGATCTTGTCGTCTACCATTCCGATCACCCCGGTCACTATCCAACTCGGCGCCAGCACCAGAGAATCTAGAACCAGAATTTGGGCTTGCGGACGCAATAAAAATATTGATCGATTTGATAGAAAAACAATGAGCGCACCACGACGAAGAATGAAATGAATAAGAATGATGATTGGACGGTGTAAGATACGTACGTGTTTATTAATGAATTTCCATTTCCATTCATCATGACCCCCGTCACCTGTACAAAGGGCGACGCGTCCCCATTCATGGTATCACCACGACTAGTTCTCGAAGTCGTCATCGTCGTGGTATTGAAGGAGTTAGACGTGTCTGAAACAGTCATTCCTGTGGTGGTGGCAATTTACATTCATCATTCAATTTCTCTTGGCAGTACCCCAAAAACTTACCATTAACATTCATCCTAGTACCTGCATAAGGGTCATGAATATGCGAGGTTTCACGTCGTGTGGATAAAGGCCTAGTCTTGGGTTGCAAGGGCGTTGATACCGTCATTATTGGAGAAGACGCGACAAGCGAATTTCGCGACTTTAAAGGAGCTGGTGGCACTCCATTTCCGGTAGTAGGTAAAGGAGGGACAGTATTTGCAGTAGGCTTCATCATAGACAGTGGCGGGGCAGGACTAGCAGTAGATGTCAACATTCCACGGCTTTGCAGATTCGATGATGATGGGTCTAATCTGTTGAGTAATCTTGTTGATGACTTATTCAGAGCCGACGACGGGGACCTCGATGGACCTGACCGTATCAAGTGAAACCCGAACCCAAAGCAGCCAACGCCAAACCAAGTTAGAACCAAGACGAGGCAACACATTCCATCAAACGAGGTCAGCGTGAATGATTGAGGTAGCCGATTAGCGCGAGGCGACATGACATGAATGGATAGCAAATTAACACAAGGTCATTTCGACTCACCGGTAGTAGTTAATGTTAATTGCCGTCCCTGGTGCTGCGGATGCAGTAGCTGTGCTTGTTGTGGCTGCGGGAGCTGAGAATGCGGCTGAGCAGAACGTGAAGGCATTGCACGTTCAGGAGGGGGGGAAGGGTATGCTTTCTCTGGAGGAGAATGACCAAAGGACGATGAAAAGCCGTTTGCACTGTCCATGGAGGCAAAGATTTTGGGTCTATTAGGTGCTACGGGGTTGGTAAAAGGTTTTTTTGGTGGAGAGACAGGGTTGTAGGAGAGAGTAAAGGAGTCAACGGAGCTGAAGTTGAGACCCATGGGGGGCTTGTGCAGGAGAATGAGTATATG
>Ga0157363_1001988_pt1 | contig 17663 bp, 12 predicted proteins | sample AttsexASBM1_FD_111477 | JGI IMG/M metagenome (GOLD analysis project Ga0157363, IMG submission 111477) | Fungus gardens microbial communities from leaf cutter ant in Ribeirão Preto, State of São Paulo, Brazil - Atta sexdens ASBM1 | ecosystem: Host-associated > Fungi > Mycelium > Unclassified ... | reverse complement strand
GGCTTTATTATTGACAGCGTTAAACGGGATTTTCAGTCCCGTTATCAGACCAGCTTCCTGGGAGCAGCCTGGCTGATTCTTCAGCCTGTCGCCATGATTGCGGTTTATACTCTGATTTTTTCAGAGTTGATGCGGGCCAGATTGTCAGGAATGGACACTCCATTTGCCTATAGTATCTACCTCTGTTCCGGCGTTCTGACCTGGGGGCTGTTTACAGAAACACTCAATAATCTGGTTAATCTGTTTCTGACGAATGCCAATATACTGAAGAAACTCAGTTTTCCGAGAATCTGCCTGCCGATTATTATTACTATTTCGGCCTTTATCAATTTCCTGATTATTTTCGGCCTGTTTACTTTGTTCCTGATTGTGACCAAAAACTTCCCTGGACTGGTCTACTTCACTATCATCCCTGTGTTGTTAATTCAGACAATTTTCACGGTGGGGCTGGGGATTATTCTCGGGGTATTGAATGTTTTTGTGCGCGATGTCGGGCAATTTGTCAATATTCTGCTGCAATTCTGGTTCTGGTTTACCCCTATCGTCTATATTGCTAAGACTCTTCCGGAATGGGTTACCCACTTGCTGGTCTGGAATCCGATGGCAACTATTATCGGTGCCTGTCAGAAAATCATGCTCTATCACCAGCAGCCGGATTGGATGTCATTGTTACCTGTTACGCTAATCGCACTGGTTTTGTTTTTCTTTGCATGGCGCCTGTTTAAAAAGCATTCTGCCGATATTGTAGACGAGATTTGATGATGAGTATCAGAGTTCAGAATGTCGGCAAGGCCTACAAATATTATTCCTCGAAATGGAACCGTGTACTGGAAAAATTGTTGCCCGGCAGCAAGCCCCGGCATGAGAAAAAATGGGTACTGAATAATATCAGTTTCACCATTCAGCCCGGTGAGTCTGTAGGTGTGGTGGGGGTCAATGGGGCCGGTAAGAGTACCTTACTGAAATTACTTACGGGGACTACCCAGCCGACCCGTGGTTCGATAGAAACCGATGGCCGGGTTGCTGCGCTTCTTGAACTGGGCATGGGCTTTCATCCGGACTTTACTGGCCGTCAGAACGTTCATATGTCTGGTCTGATGATGGGGCTGAGTCGTGAAGAGATTGACCGACTGATGCCAGAGATAGAATCTTTTGCGGATATTGGTGATTATATTGAACAACCAGTACGCATCTATTCCAGTGGGATGCAAATGCGTCTGGCATTTGCGGTGGCTACAGCGTCACGCCCGGATATTCTGATTGTTGACGAAGCTTTGTCTGTGGGTGATTCCCGGTTTCAGGCCAAATGTTATGCCAGAATTGCACAGTTTAAGCAGCAGGGAACCACGTTGTTGTTGGTTTCACACAGTGCCGGCGATATCGTCAAGCATTGTGACCGCGCTATTTTCCTTAAAAACGGTAATATCCATCTGGATGGGACTGCTCGCGATGTCACCAACCATTATCTGGATGAGTTATTTGGTAAAAATGACACATTATCGGTGCCTGCACAGCACTCCCCTGGCGAAACTGACACTGTACTCTCCTTATCAGACACCCGGGATATTTATCATACCCGGCCTGGCTATCGGCCGGAAGAATATCGGTGGGGGCAGGGCGGGGCGAAAATAATTGACTTTAATATAGCCAGCCAGCAACAAAATTTTCCTTCTTCTCTGACCAGTAATGAACAGGTCGATTTTCAGATAAAGGTGTTGTTTGAATATGACTTCGATTCTGTCGTGCCCGGTATCCTGCTGAAAACGCTGGAAGGCTTATTCCTCTATGGTACTAACTCTTTTCTGGCGTCTGAGGGCAGAGAAAATATAGTGGTATCACGCGGGGACGTCAGAGTCTTTCAGTTCAGTTTCCCGATGAATCTAAACAGTGGTGATTATCTGCTGTCGTTTGGTATTTCCGCCGGCAGACCCGAGACAGAGCTCACACCACTTGACCGTCGCTATGACTCCGTCATTTTACATGTTGCAAAAAACATGGATTTTTGGGGTGTGGTCGATCTTAAATCCGGCTTTAAAAGTTACCAATGAACCTGAGATGATCCAGAACTATGAAGAAAAATATTGAACAATTGGTATCTGAACTTCCCGAAATTTATCAGACTATTTATGGACATCCGCAATGGAATGCGGACGCGGCCCGCGACTGTAATGAACGACTGGTGCTAATAAAGCAGCATTATGACCAGCTGTCTGCGGCATTGGGCAGACCGCTGCGGGTTCTGGATTTAGGTTGTGCCCAGGGTTTTTTCAGCCTTAGCCTGGCCGGTTACGGCGCGACGGTAAAAGGAATCGATTTTCAACAGCAAAATATCGATGTATGTCAGGCGCTGGCTGACGAAAATCCAGCGTTTGATATCTCTTTTGAAACCGGCAGAGTTGAAGATGTCGTCAGCAGTCTGGAAAAAGATCAGTTTGATTTGGTGATAGGTTTAAGTGTCTTTCATCATATTGTTCATCTCCACGGCGCTGAACAGGTTAAAACATGGTTATCCCATCTGGCAGATTGCACTCACATTGTCATTCTCGAACTGGCGCTGCAACAGGAACCGCTTTACTGGGGGGGGTCTCAGCCAGCGGATCCCCGGGAGCTGATCAATAACTGTGCTTTTTATTATCAGACGGGCAGTTTTAACACCCATCTCTCTGATATTTATCGTCCAATGTATCTGGTCAGTAACCACTGGATCATGTTGCCAGATTTCTGTCAAAAATTCAGTGACTGGACTGATCAGCCCTATCGAGGTGCGGGGCAGGCTCATAAAAAAAGTCGCCGCTATTATTCTGGTGATGATTTTATCTGCAAACTGTTTGCTCATGGCCCGGAGGAAGGCGAGTTAACGGTTGATGAACGTGAGCGAAACAGTAAAGAGATTGCAGACGAAGCCGCATTCCTTTCTAAGCCACCAACAGGATTTCCGGTACCAGAGTTGTTGACCTACGGTAGTAACAGCGACATCAGTTGGCTGGTCATGGAAAAATTACCCGGTCGATTGCTCAGTGACCTGCTGGCAGACGGACAGCCAATGGATGCAGAGAAGCTGCTGTCAGATGTTCTGGGACAGCTGGTTAATCTGGAAAAAGAGGATTTGTATCATGATGATATCAGGACCTGGAATGTGCTGGTCGATGAGAATGGTCAGGCCAGACTCATCGATTTTGGTTCAATAAGCTCTGTTCGCAAGGACTGCAGCTGGCCGGATAATTTGTTCCTGTCATTCTTTATATTTGTGAATGAAATTTTCGGTCTGAACGGCAATTTTCAGGGATTCTGGCGTTCAGCAGCCGCGCATCCTTTCCAGTTAAGTACCCCCTGGTCCGGCTGGTTGTATGCCTTTTGGCAGCATCCGGTGGATCAATGGTCTTATCATCTGTTGAAACAACTATTTGATAACAAAGACAGCTTACCGGCCCCTGATAGCGGCCTGACGGCCACTGAGTTATGGGTCACCGCTCAGGAAACAGTACTGCTGGAAATGCAGACTAAAGTCCGTCAGTTAACTGAACAGAGTGCAGAACATGAACCGGGTGCAGAACATGAACAAAGTGCAGAAGACCCAAATCTGCGCTTAACCCGTCTGGAAGCGGCATTTGATGATTTAGTACTGCAACATAAGCAGTTGGCGGAACAGACTCTGGCGATGCAACACGCGGCAGAACTCACCGCTAAACCGGTACACTTCGACGTGCCTGCCGATGTGGCAGAGTTGCTATCGCAGCTTGAGCAAGCCCGCCGTGAGCTGAACCGGTATCAGCAGGAAAATCAACAGTTACAGCAGGAAATAGAGAAGATTCATCGCAGTCGATCCTGGAAACTGACCCGCCCTTATCGCTATGCAGGATTACAGGTGATTTTGCTTAAGCAATATGGTGTAAAACAACGTTGTAAGCATTTGGCGAAAAGAGTGCTGAATCTTGCAATTCGTTTTTTCAGGCGCCATCCGGCACTTAAACAACAGGTGGTAAAATTGTTGTATAAGACCGGTTTGTACCATAAAGCCTTCAAACTCTATCAGCGGATGAGTCCGTTGCATCAGGCAAACATCCAGGCGGAATCGCAAAGCCAGTCGGAAACAGAAAAGCAGATTGCAAACCCCGATTTGTTGCCATCGGAAGTTAATGATCTTTTTCTCAGGTTAACAAAAAGAAAATAAGGGGATGGCCTTGCATATTTTGATCGATGTACAGGGATATCAGTCGGAAAGTAAATTCCGGGGAATCGGCCGCAGTACTCTGGCCATGAGTCGTGCCATGATTAAAAATGCCGGTGAACACCGTGTCAGCATCCTGATTAATGGTATGTATCCGGTTGACAGTATCAACAGTGTTAAACAGGCATATCAGGATATTCTGTCTGAAGAAGAGATGTTTGTTTTTTCAGCGGCGACGCCCACGGCCTACTGTAACATTGATAATCATCCCCGCGCGCAGGCTGCCGTAGCAGCAAGGGACATTGCGATAGCGAATATCGCCCCGGATATTGTCTTTGTCATCAGTTTCTTTGAAGGGCATGGTGATAACTACACAGTTTCGGTGCCCGGCGATGCGGTGCCCTGGAAAACGGTCTGCGTCTGTCATGATCTGATCCCGCTACTGAATAAAGAACGCTATCTGGGCGATCCGAATTTTCGCGAATTCTATATGGGCAAGCTGGAAGCTTATCAGCGCTCTGATGCTATCTTTGCCATTTCAGAATCTGCAGCCAACGAAATTGTGGAATATACCGCTATTCCGCGGGAAAAGATCGTTAATATCTCTTCAGCGGTGGGCGAGGAGTTTACCGTTAATCACTATTCAGCCTCCGATATTGCCGAACTGAACAATAAATTCGGGCTGCCGGAAAAATTTATTCTGACTCTGGCTATGATTGAGCCACGTAAGAATGTCGAAGCGCTAATCCATGCTTACAGTCAGTTACCCAAAGATCTGCAACAACAATATCCCCTGGTGCTGGCGTATAAAGTCAGCCCGGAAGATCTTGAGCGGATTATGTTACTGGCAGAGAGCTATGGTTTATCGCGTTCACAGTTGATCTTCACGGGTTTTCTTAGCGATAACGATCTGATTGCTCTTTATAACCTGTGTACTCTGTTTGTTTTCCCGTCGTTGCACGAGGGTTTTGGTCTTCCTCCGCTGGAAGCGATGCGTTGTGGGGCTGCAACACTGTGTTCCAATGTCACCAGCCTGCCTGAAGTGGTCGGCTGGAATGAGGCAATGTTTGATCCGCGCAATACGGAAGAGATTTGCCGTGTGATGCTACGTGCACTGACCGATAGCACGTTCTTCACTGAGCTGAAGCAACATGCAGTGACTCAGGCGGCGAAGTTTTCCTGGGATAATACTGCCAGACGGGCGCTGGAAGGATTTTCATGGCTGACTGAGGTCCCGGTGAACCAATCCCTGTCCTTTGATGCTGTCGCTGAACAGCGTTTTCACACTTTACAGCAGATGACAGGACTTTCAGAAGCCGACTATCTGCTGCTGGCCTGGGCTGTGGCAGGTAACCGTTTTAAAAACCACCGGCGTAAACTGCTGTTGGATATCTCTGTGTTGGTGAAACACGATGCTAAAACGGGCATTCAACGGGTATCACGTAGCATCCTGAGTGAGTTACTCCGGTCGGGTGTCGACGACTATCACGTAACTGCAGTCTATTACACGCCAGGAGAATGCTATCGCTATGCTAACCATTACCTGGATACACATTTTGGCGGAAGCCGTGGTGAGGATTCCCCGGTACTGTTCACCAAGGGCGATATTTTGCTGGCCACGGATTTAACCGCTCACCTGTTCCCGGAAATTAATCCACAGATTGACAGATTACGCAAAGCCGGAGCTGCCGCCTGTTTTGTGGTGCATGACATTCTGCCACTCAGACGGCCTGAATGGAGTATTGAGGGGGTTCAGCGGGAATTTCCTGTCTGGTTATCCTCGCTGGTAGCCCATGCTGACCGGTTAATCTGTGTGTCGGCCAGTGTGGCAGCAGATGTCCGTTTGTGGGTCTCAGAGAATAAACACTGGGTTAAGCCGAATCCATTGCTAAAAATTAGTCATTTCCACCTGGGAGCGGATATTGAGTCAAGCGTGCCCAGTCTCGGGATGCCGGCAGATGCCGGTGAGTTACTCAGCAAAATGGCTGAACAACCTTCATTTATGATGGTCGGGACACTGGAGCCACGTAAAGGGCATGCGCAGGTACTGGCGGCATTTGAAGCTCTGTGGTCTGAAGGTAAGGACTACAATTTGTTTATCGTCGGCAAACAGGGCTGGAATGTCGAAGATTTGAGTGAACGGATGCGTAATCACCCACGGTTGGGAAAACAACTTTTCTGGTTGCATGATATCAGCGACGAGTTCCTTTCCGAACTCTATCATCACTCCAGTGCATTACTGTTCGCTTCACTCGGCGAAGGTTTTGGTCTGCCATTAATTGAAGCGGCGCAAAAGAAACTGCCGGTCATCATTCGCGATATTCCGGTTTTCCGTGAAATCGCCGGCGACCATGCCTGCTATTTTTCCGGAGAATCACCCCTGGAATTGACGCAGGTGCTCGAGCAATGGCTGGTCGCGTTTGAGAAAGGGGAACACCCTAAATCAGAAAATATGCACTGGCTTACATGGAAGCAAAGTGCCGAATTTCTGCTTGAAAATCTGCCGCTCCACCCGCAGAAAAGCTCCCGGTAACGCCAGAAGGAAAGCATCATCCCAGGGGGATGATGCTTATCAAACTTATGAAAATAATATTCTCTACCGAATCGATTAAATATCCGCTGACTGGCATTGGTCGTTATGCCTGGGAACTGGCAACACGTCTACGCGATTCCCCCCGGATTGACAGCATACACTATTTTCATGGCACACGTTTTATCAGTAATTTGCCTGAAATTATTCCCGGGCAGGATAATAAGTCATCACGTCACCGGCCGCTGGTCGCCTGGGCGCGCAGTAATCCACTGGCTATAGAAGCCTGGCGCTTCCTGCACCCCAGGCGACAGGCGAGGGCGTTGCGCAATGCTGAAGACGCTGTCTATCATGGCCCTAATTTTTATCTGCCACACAACATCGGCCGAAGTGTCGCTACCTTCCATGATATTTCTATTTTTACCTGTCCCTGGTTTCACCCTAAAGACAGGGTCAGGTTTATGGAAAAGTCCCTCAGGGAAAGTCTGAACACCGCCAGTTTATTGCTCACGGTTTCAGATTTCTCGCGTGACGAAATTATCAAAACCTGTGGTTATCCGGGGGACAGAATTATCGTGACGCCACTGGCCTGTAATCAGGATTATTACCCCCGTAGTGAGGCAGAATGCCTGCCGGTATTAACTAAATATCAGTTACGTTGGCAGCGATTTGGGTTGTATATCGGCACTATGGAGCCACGAAAAAATATTAAAGGTATTTTGCAGGCCTATGAGCGTTTACCGGCAGAGTTGCGTAAACAGTATCCGATGATTTTCAGCGGTTACCGGGGCTGGGAAGATACTGAGGTATGGCAGTTGGTTGACAGAGGAACCCGTGAAGGGTGGATTCATTATTTAGGTTATGTACCTGAACAGGATTTGCCATTTCTCTATTCTGCCGCGGCAACCTTTATTTACCCTTCACACTACGAAGGTTTTGGGCTGCCGGTGCTGGAAGCGATGTCTTGTGGAACGCCGGTGGTGACATCCTCAACCACGTCGTTACCTGAAGTGGCGGGTGATGCTGCTCTGATGACCGACCCAAAGGATGTCGTGATGTTAAGTCAGCTTATTCAACGCAGTTTTGTAGATACAGAATGGCGGGCAGAGGCAACCCGTTGCGGTTTGTCCAGGGCCAGAAAATTTTCATGGCAGCGCTGCACTGAACAGACTATCGATGCTTATCAGTTAATCTGAGGGGGGAAGTTGAGAATTTTACATGTTTATAAAACATACTACCCGGACTCTTATGGTGGCATTGAACAGGTGATTTATCAGCTGTGTCACGGATGTGTGCAAAGAGGTATCGAATCAGATGTCTTTACCTTTAGTCAGCAGTCTCCTGCGGGTCAGAAATTGTGGGATGACCATAAAGTTATTTATAACAGAACCGGGTTAGAAATTGCCTCGACCCCGTTTTCTTTGCAGGCGCTTGTGGAATTCAACAAGATCAAAAATGATTACGACATTATAAATTATCACTTTCCCTTTCCGTTTATGGATATCATGCATTTGACTGGCCGCCCAAAAGCCAAAACGGTGGTCACTTATCATTCTGATATTATCAAACAAAGGAATTTACTGCGGTTTTATCAACCCGTTCAGGACCGGTTTCTGAAGAGTGTGGACAGTATTATTGCTTCATCTCCTAACTATCTGGCAACCAGTACGATATTGCAGCGATTCAAAGATAAAACCTGTGTTATTCCGTTTGGGTTAAAACCGGCGCGGATATCGGCAAACAACGACCGTCGGGACTTCTGGCGACAGAAAATTGGTGGCCCGTTTTTTTTATTCGTCGGAGCATTTCGCTACTATAAAGGGCTGAATGTTCTGCTAGAAGCTGCTGCCCGCAGCGGGTTACCGGTGGTGATTGCAGGAGGTGGGCCAATGAAAGCAGACCTCGAGCAACAAGCGAAGTCTTGCAACGCCAGTAACATCTTCTTTGCCGGGATGGTGAATGATGAAGATAAAAATATTCTTTATGAATTATGTTACGGAGTCGTTTTCCCGTCGCATCTGCGATCAGAAGCCTTTGGCGTCAGCCTGCTGGAAGGTGCTCAGTTCGGCCGTCCCTTGATTTCCTGTGAAATAGGGACGGGAACGTCGTATATCAATATACATCACCAAACCGGGCTGGTGATTACCCCGGCAGACAGTCACGCACTGGCTGAGGCTATGCAGAGCTTATGGGATAACCCTGAGACGGCTCGCCGTTATGGCGAAAATGCCGGCAAACGGTTTGCGGAAAGCTTCACTTCAGCGAAAATGATTGATCACTATATCGAACATTATCAGCAGTTGCTCGGACATAGGTCAAATTAAGCTGTTTAGGGTGAGTACCATTACCTTTTTATATGTTTCCGGAATGTTGCATATGTGTAAGTTGTCGTTATGTGCGTTTCCGTCACCAGGCATTACGCCTGGTGTCGCGTATTTCGATACACTGTGATTATCATGAGTCATCGATACTTAATGCTGTTAAAACCAGAGGAAATCAGCCATTGCGATGATCATCGCAGTAATTTATCGGACTGGCGGGTCGGATTGATACCGGTTAATTTTCCTGCTGCAGTAAAAGCAATGCATTTATGCCTCCTCTTTACTCATAGTAAGAGTTACTATAGATTCATTGTTAATGATTATAATTATGATTAACTTGCGTAGTGTAGGTCCCTGACAGGAGTAGATAATGTCCAAGCAACAGATCGGCGTAGTAGGTATGGCAGTTATGGGTCGTAACCTGGCTCTGAATATCGAAAGCCGCGGTTATACTGTGTCTATTTTTAACCGTTCACGTGAAAAAACGGATGAAGTGATTGCTGAAAATCCGGGCAAAAAACTGGCACCTTACTACAGTGTCGAAGAGTTTGTTGAGTCCCTGGAAAAACCACGCCGTATCCTGTTAATGGTACAGGCCGGTGAAGCAACAGATAAGACTATCGCTTCTCTGACTCCTCATCTGGATAAAGGCGATATTCTTATTGATGGCGGTAACACCTTCTATAAAGATACCATTCGTCGTAATAAAGAGCTTTCTGACCAGGGCTTTAACTTCATTGGTACCGGTGTTTCCGGCGGTGAAGAAGGTGCTCTGAAAGGTCCTTCAATCATGCCCGGTGGTCAGAAAGAAGCTTACGAGCTGGTCGCACCGATTCTTGATAAAATTGCTGCACGTGCCGAAGGTGAAGCTTGCGTTGCATACATTGGTCCGAACGGTGCTGGTCACTATGTAAAAATGGTGCACAATGGTATCGAATATGGCGATATGCAGCTGATTGCTGAAGCTTATTCTCTGCTGAAAGGCGCGCTAGACCTGAGCAATGAACAACTGGCTGAAACCTTCAGCGAGTGGAACACCGGCGAGCTGAACAGCTACCTGATTGACATCACTAAAGATATCTTCACTAAGAAAGATGAAGCGGGTAACTACCTGGTCGATGTAATTCTTGATGAAGCAGCGAACAAAGGTACCGGTAAATGGACCAGCCAGAGCTCTCTGGACCTGGGTGAACCATTATCACTGATCACCGAGTCAGTGTTTGCCCGTTACCTGTCTTCTCTGAAAACTCAGCGTGTTGCGGCGTCTAAAGTCCTGTCTGGCCCGAAAGCGAAAACTGTTGAGGGTGACAAAGCTGAATTCGTTGAGAAAGTACGTCGTGCACTGTATCTGGGGAAAATTGTTTCCTACGCTCAGGGCTTCTCTCAGTTGCGTGCTGCGTCAGAACAGTATGAATGGGATCTGCACTACGGTGAGATTGCGAAAATCTTCCGTGCGGGTTGTATTATCCGTGCTCAATTCCTGCAGAAAATTACCGATGCTTATGCAGAAAATGCTGACATCGCTAACTTGCTGCTGGCACCATACTTTAAAAATATCGCTGATGAATACCAGCAGGCACTGCGTGACGTAGTGGCTTATGCGGTACAGAATGGTATTCCTACTCCGACATTCTCAGCGGCGATTGCTTACTATGACAGCTACCGTTCAGCCGTGCTGCCTGCTAACCTGATTCAGGCTCAGCGTGACTACTTCGGTGCGCACACTTACAAGCGTATCGACAAAGACGGCGTGTTCCATACTGAGTGGTTAGATTAATCATTTGACCCACAGCGGCAGTCCCCGGGCTGCCATTAAAAAAGCCTGAAGATTTCTTCAGGCTTTTTTTTATCGCGACAATACTCAGGGAACCAGTAACGGGCCTTCGCGCAATGCTTCTCCTCCCGCCAGTCTGACAACCAGCAGTCCCGGGGTGGCGTATCTGACCCAGTGTCGGGCATAAAGTAATCCATCCTGCTGACCAAACAGGGGGGTCAGTTGGTCACTGACGGGGTCAAGAATCTCAGCAACCACTTCACCGGCACGGATCCATTCTCCCGGCTCACGGGTATAGATAATGACTCCGGCATGAGGTGCTGTCAGATATTCACAGCCAGCCAGGGGGGCCGCCAGCGGTGCCGGTATCGCAGGAAGGTCCGGAGTATCACCAGAGATGTACCCCCAGGCTGTCAGGCTGTTAATAATCGCCTGCGCATCATTACGGGCCTGAGCGTGGCTGACATCCCGCGCCCCTCGTAACTCCAGAGTGACAGGCTTGAGTGCTTCGGGTAGTGGAAAGCGATCCGCAAACTGTCGATGCAGAGTATACCAGGGCTCCGCACAGGCTTCATCGAAGGGTTCTCCGCCGGATATATCGGCAATCAGGGCTGTCCGGCAACCCAGATAATGTCCCAGTGTGGAAATCTGTGGCCAGGCCTGCGGGGTGGTATACAAATGTGAAACGGCTTCCCAGTCGCAGTGCATATCAATCATGATATCGGCTTTACAGGCCATGCGCATCAGGATGGCGCGCTGTGACTGTAACTCACCTTCAGGAACATACTGGTCAAAATAACTGTCGATGGCGCGACGAATGACACGTTTATTTTCCGCGATATCGGGTCCAAGATTGGGCCCTGCCAGCTCAGACAGTTGCTGACCGATCGCCGGAAACTGGCGGTTAAAATCCTGTCCGCTGTTACTTTCGAACCGGCCCAGTGGCTGACCTTGTAACTGTTGTGAAAAACCGATGGGATTGGCGATGGGGACCAGCGTTATTCTGGCGCGCAACTGTCCGCTGTGCTCCAGCGCACTGAGGGCATGTTTCAGATACCAGGCGACGGCAACGCCTGGCAGTTCATCACTATGTAGCGCTGCCTGAATATAGATTTGCTGATCGTGGTCATCGCCATACTCGTAGCTGTCGATCTGCCGTTGAGTACCAAAGGCGGATCCCTGTATCGGGTAACTTTTGTGTTGCATAGGCAGTGGTCCTGCAGACACAACTTGCCGCTAAGCTAAGTTGTGGATTAGTGGGGCCGGAGAAAATGCCGGAAAGATTCAACCTTTCCGGCAGAGGGCAGGTTACTTCACTGAAATATCGGTAGTGAAATATTTTTTCTGCAGTTTATCGAAAGTACCGTCGGCTTTAATTTTTGCGTAGGCGTTGTTGAGTGCGTTAAGCAGCTCGGTATCGCCTTTACGCAAACCGATTGCGGTACCCGGTCCAATGATAGGGTCGTGAACCGCAGGACCGGTCAGGGCAAAGTCCTTACCAGCAGGCTGTTTCAGGAAACCGATACCGGCCTGAGCACCGTCGGTAAATTCTGCATTCAGCCGGCCGGCGACCAGGTCATTTTCAACCTGGGACTGATCGCTGTAAGCGACAACATTCACGCCATAGGGCTGCCATTTAGCACGGGCATAACGTTCCTGAATAGTTCCCTGTTCAACGCCGACCGATTTACCTTTCAAAGACTCCGCGGTTGGCAGCAGGCCAGAACCTTTCCGGGCAACCAGCATCACCGGCGTATTATAAACAGGCACAGTAAAGTCGATCTGTTTCAGGCGTTCTTCAGTGACACCCATATCTGACAAAATCGCATCAAATCTACGCGCTTTAAGGGCAGGGATCATGCCATCAAATTCGTTTGTCACCCAGACACACTTGACGTTCATTGCCTGGCACAGTGCATTGCCCAGATCGATGTCGAAGCCAACCAGCTTACCGTCGTTAGTTTTGGATTCGAATGGAGGATAAGTGGGATCAACAGCAAAGCGAACCTGGGTCAGAGCTGCCTGGCTGAGTAACGGCGCACTGGCCAGTAGTGCAGTTAAAGCAGTCAAACGAAGCTTTCTGGTAAACGTCATAGTATGTAAAATCCTGATAGTTTTGATGATGTTAATGTTTATCACTCCCTGTGCCGGGAGTTTGATTTATTTTAAAAGCCAAATGACACGGTGGGGGTGAGCCCTGCCGGCAGACTGATAACCTGCCAGCCAGGGTAATCTAACATATTTACACAGTGCTGACACAACAGCACTGTGACAATCTGCATCTGTCAGGGGGACTCGTTTAACGTTGCGCCATGGCTGGCTATCACCTGCTGATACCAGAAATAGCTTTGCTTACAAATCCGTTGTCCGCTGCCATTACCGTAGTCATCTAAATCCACATAAATCAGGCCGTAGCGTTTTTCCATCTGGGAAGAAGAGCAACTGACAATATCTATCGGGGACCACAGGTAGTAGCCGAGCACCGGTACGCCATCGTTAATCGCCTGTTGTACCGCCAGTAAGTGCGCTTTCAGAAAGGCTATCCGGTAATCGTCTTTTATCTGTCCCTGCTCAATGGTATCGAAACAGCCAATCCCATTCTCAGTGATCATGACAGGCTTCTGCCAACGCCCCCAGTATTCGTTTAATACCGTGCGAAGTCCGGTAGGGTCAACTGCCCAGCCCCAGGGGTTTTCTGGCAGCAAGGGATTGGCCCGACAATTTTTGGTCTCAGATGCGCCAATATGACGATCGGAGATGGTCGTATAGTAGTAAGAAAATGACATGAAATCGGCGGTATGAGATAAGGCCTGCTGATCCTCTGCTGTGATTTCAATAGCAATATTCCGGTCAGAGAAATAACGCAGAGCATAACCCGGGTATTTGCCGCGCAGTAATACATCGGCGAAGTAATACTCCATCTGATTACGTTGCAGAGTCGCCAGTACATCCTGCGGATCTGTAGTGGCTGGATAGGCATAATCACAATACAGCATCATACCCACCTGTAGTGCGGGGTTCAGTGCCGTGGCAAACTGTTTGATTTTTGCCGAAGCGACCATTTCGTGATGTACCGCCTGATATTTCGCCTGGCGGAGGTCGGTGACGGTATCCTCAGGAATACCCAGATGATTAAATGACTCATAACGAATAAGGTTTATCTGATTCACCGGGATCCAGTACTTCACCTGATGTTGATAGCGTTGCAGGCAGACGCTGGCAAAACGGACAAAGAAGTCAATCACCCGACGATCAGACCAGCCATTGTATTCCAGTGCCAGTGTTAATGGCATCTCGTAATGGGACAGTGTAATCATGGGTTGCATACCGCAATCACAAATGGCTGAAATCAGTCGGTCATACCACGCCAGGGCCGCGGGGTTGGGTTCTGTTTCATCCCCGCGCGGAAAGACTCTGGCCCAACTGATGGAGGTTCTGAAAGTCTTCAGTCCCATATCGGCCATCAGTTGCAAATCTTTCAGGTAATGATGATAAAAGTCGATGGCGTTTCTTTTCGGAAAAATACTCTCTGTATCAGCCATTAACTCGCGGATAGTGGCAGTATCCATCTCTTTATTCGAGAGAGCGCGCAAAGGACTATCAGGACAAAAACGGTTGATATCTGCAACACTCCAACCTTTTCCATCTTCCTGCCACGCACCTTCCGCCTGGTTTGCGGCGATTGCGCCACCCCATAAAAAATCTTGTGGAAAAACGTCTGATTTATTCATCTGTATTAACTCCCTTAGGGGGGGATATCTCCTTATTGTGGTAACCGAATAAGGTCACCATCAGTGCCGCGCAGGCCAGGGTGACCAGTACCGACACCAGATAGATACCCATCGGACTGAAGGCCGGGATGCCAGGCACACTGGCAAAGGTATAGGCCACCATGCGAACCTGAAAATAGCCATTAATGGCACCGCCGATTGCGCTGGCGATGGCAACATAAAGGAATAAGCGGCGGTAGGGGAGCATTACCCCGTAGATAATCGGCTCAGTAACACCGCTGATCAGTGCGGGTAACAGGGCACTACTGAGTAACACCCGTAATTTTGCCGGTGGGCGGCACAAGAGTACGCCTACTGCGACACCCATCTGCGCAAAGGCAGCCATTCCCCCGATGGCATAGACAGGATCACCACCCTGGGCGAGGTTTGCCAGAATCACCGGAACCAGTCCCCAATGCAGCCCCATCAGGACGATAAAAGTGTATCCGGCGCCGAGCAGCAGCCCGCATAACAGGCCATTGGTTGTTTGTAACAGAGTTATCCCTGACGCCAGTTGCTCACCGACAGCAATGCCGAACGGGCCGAAAATCAGCAGTGTCGCGGGGATAATAATCACCAGCGAACATAACGGGACTACGACCAACTGTAAAAACAGCGGTACGATGCGTAACAACAGTTTTTCGAGCCAGTAGAAGGCACTGATGGCAATAAATACCGGAAACACGCTGGCGGCATAATTCGCCTGCACTAACGGGATAGCCATGAAGGAACTGCCGGGCTGAGCGATCAATGTACTGATAGAGGGGTCCAGTAATGCAGCGCCAATCATCAACCCGATATAAGGATTTGCTCCCAGTCTTTTGGCCAGTGAACATCCTAATAATGCGGGTAAAAAGAAGAAGGGTGCATTGGCAATTGCCGCCAGTATCTGACAGGTGTTCCCTGAGGCAAGCTGTGGACTGAATCTCTCAACCAGCGTCAGTATGACTTTCAGCATGCCACCGCCAGCCATCAGCCCTAACAGTGGCAGGAAACTCCCGGAAATAATATCGAATACAGAGACCTTCCCTGGTGGGGCCGGTTTTTCATCCTGCCCCTCGCTTGCCGGGCGGGTGGCCTGTTGTTGCAGTGCCAGAAATACCGGTTTTACCTGGTGGCCAATAATCACCTGGTATTGCCCGCTCACGGTGACCGTACCCAATACTCCGTCGATACTTCGCATCGCCTTATCATTGCATTTTTCCGGGCAGGCTAACCGGACCCGCAAACGCGTCGCACAATGTGTCATATGAAGTATATTGGCAGCACCGCCAAGTTCAGTGAGGATTTGTTCAGCCAGCAGATTGACGGACATCTGACTATCCTTATGTCAGCTCATCGGTGCAGCTACGCTAAAACATCGGCCATCCTCAGACAATGGAATTCATTTTCAGGTTTTGGAAAACGAATATTAAGAAAGGAATAGTACTGGCAGTGAGTTTTGTCAGGACAGTTGCTCCACATCGCTGATAATACGGAACACCGTACTGGTCATTACCTGGCAGGAAAAATAGTTGGAACTAAAAAAGTCGGGGATGATTGTCATATCAATCACAAAACTGAAAACAGCAGGCAGTGCGGGCCCGGGATTTGCAGTAAAACAGACCGATATTTTTTCGGACAATGCAGTGACCAGCTCCGGGTGTTGTCTTAACCATTGTCCGGTCAAATCTATCAGAATCAGGGTGTCGCATACCGCCATAAATTTCGACAGCAGACTGCTGTCACTTTGGCGGTGCAACTGATAGACCCTACGATGGTCATTCGCGAGAGCTTCGCGTAACAAATTTGATGGCATAAAACTGTAGTCGGTAGAAAGGATCAATAAACTGCGGCTGTCTCTGAGTGCGACAGCAATCTCCCGGCACAGCGCAAGCGGCATATGCTGGTGGATTTTCTGCAGCATATCAATTTCCCGTGCAGCAGGGTCGACAGGAGAGATTGATAAGTCCGGAGAGGGGGTAAAAAAGGGCAGCAAATCCTGTTTCAATGTCTGAAACCGTGAATATCCCAGGATTTTACAGAACCGGGTCACACTGGCTGGGGTGGTATTCGCCAGCAAAGCTATCTCTTCAATATAAATGCCCGGGAACTCACGAATTTTTTGTAACATCACCAGCGCAATATTCACATTCACTGATTTTTTACGGCAATAAAATAAATATTCGGACAGCTTGATATACACCGGACTGTGGTAATAATTCATTGTTCTCTCCCTGATAATTCTCTGCAGGAAGGGTACGCTATTTTGAACGTCTGTTTGGCGAGCTGTGCCGGAAAATGACTATCCCGGTGAAATAAAAGAACAGTATCCAGCGTAAATCTTGCCGGACAGTCTTTTCCGTGGGTAAGCCCATCAGAATAAACTCAATTACATAACTGCACCCGTTCACCGGGTGCAGTGTGAGTGGTATCAGGATTATGCCTTCTGATGCCGCTCGCGTAGGTTATTGATGACGGTACTGAAATCCAAATCCTGGTCCTGTAACAGCACCAGCAGGTGATAGATTAAGTCAGAAGCTTCATTTTTCAGTTCAAAACGGTCATTTACTGTGGCGGCCAGAGCCGTTTCGACACCTTCTTCACCCACTTTTTGGGCAATACGCTTGGTACCACGGGCGTACAGGCTGGCGGTATAGGAGCTGTCCGGATCGGCAGATTTCCGTGAAGCCAGCAGTTGTTCCAGCTGATACAGAAAACCCCAGTCACTGGTGGCCGGAGAAAAACAGCTGGAGGTGCCGGTATGGCAGGTTGGGCCTTGCGGAATCGCCAGGATCAGCAAACTGTCGTTATCGCAGTCGGCAGTGATGCTGTCCACCTGCAAATAATGTCCGGAAGTTTCACCTTTGGTCCACAGGCGATTTTTGGTGCGTGACCAGAAGGTCACATGACCGGTCTGCTGAGTGACTTCCAGAGCTTCTGCATTCATATAGCCCAGCATCAGTACTTCACCGGATATTTTATGCTGGATGATAGCAGGGATCATCCCGTCGGTTTTTTCCCAGTCCAGCCGGGTGAGTTGTTCAGCGCTTAACACGTACGGATCTCCACATTATGGGTACGCAAAAATTCTTTCAGCTCTGCGATATTAATCAGTTGT